>NHCFR00700__coassemble_875_pt1 | contig 90863 bp, 81 predicted proteins | sample NHCFR00700__metabat2_high_PE_034 | metagenome-assembled genome bin NHCFR00700 | reverse complement strand
ACAACAACAATTTACGAACAACACCGACAGGAGGTAATGACTACTGGGAATCTGCTACTGAAATATTCACATATTGCGGATTTATCTCCCAAAAGCCATCTCCATCTGCAGCTACATATTCTGTTCCTTCTACAACATCAATAAACGAACAAGATTGTCCGCAGGCTGTATTCACAATGCAGCCAATCTCAACAATCCATCCTGGTCCAATCTCTTCACGATAATATACTTCTGCTGTATTATAATTTCCTCGCAAAGCATCCGGTAATTCCTTACCTGTTAATTCCCAATATCGTTTTTCAGCTTCCTTTTCAGTAAGTGGAATAGATACCACTTGATAATTTTCACCTTGATCTACTAGAATTGGATACTGTCTTACCCCTGATTGATCCTGAATTAAGCCAGCACTTGCAGGAGTGAAAAATGTTAATACCAATAGTCCACATAATAATACGCTTACCAACTTTTTACACATATTGCTCGCTCCTTTCTAAATCTTTCATTGAGGGGTATAGGTTATGTTCTTAATATAACGTCTTTTTCCTTCTATTTCAATTGGTATACTATCCGAATTTTTAGATTAATTTTTATAAACAATGCTATATATTATATCAGACAGAATCACGATTTTTGCACAGTTTTTCCGTCTGAATTTTTCCATGTAAATTTACCGGACAGCCGTTGTAAAACCCGGAAAAAGTCTTTATAATTTATGATGTATGTAAATTTATCGGATCGAGTAACCGTTATATAGAAGGAAGGGCCTAGATTATGAACAAAATTGGATTCGACAACGACAAATATCTGTCCATGCAGTCCGAACACATCAAAAAGCGTATCGCACAGTTCGGCGGCAAGCTCTATCTGGAGTTCGGCGGCAAGCTGTTCGACGACTACCACGCTTCCCGCGTTCTGCCCGGCTTCGCACCCGACAGCAAGGTGCGCATGCTCGCACAGATGGCCGATCAGGCTGAAATCGTCATCGCCATCTCGGCTGGCGACATCGAGAAGAACAAAGTCCGCTCGGATCTGGGTATCACCTATGATGTCGATGTCCTGCGTCTGATCGACGCATTCCGCGGCATCGGTCTGTATGTCGGTTCGGTCGTCATCACCCAGTACGCCGGTCAGGCTGCTGCCGACGCATTCAAGCGTCGTCTGATCGCACTGGGCGTCAAGGTCTACACCCACTACCCCATCGCAGGCTATCCGAGCAACGTACAGCTCATCGTCTCCGACGAGGGCTACGGCAAGAACGAGTACATCGAAACCTCCCGCCCGCTCGTTGTCATCACCGCTCCCGGCCCCGGCTCGGGCAAGATGGCAACCTGTCTGTCCCAGCTCTACCACGAGTACAAACGTGGTATCTCGGCTGGCTACGCGAAGTTCGAGACCTTCCCCATCTGGAACCTGCCCCTCAAGCATCCGGTCAACCTCGCTTACGAGGCTGCAACCGCTGACCTCAACGATGTCAACATGATCGACCCCTTCCACCTCGAAACCTACGGCGTGACCACGGTCAACTACAACCGTGACGTTGAGATCTTCCCGGTTGTCAACGCAATCTTTGAGAAGATCGCAGGCGAAAGCCCCTACCACTCGCCCACCGACATGGGCGTCAACATGGCCGGCAAGTGCATCATCGACGACGATGCCTGCCGCGAGGCATCCTGCCAGGAGATCATTCGCCGCTATTATCAGGCTCTGTGCGACAAGCGCGACGGCCGCAGCGACGACACCGCCATTCACAAGCTTGAACTGCTCATGCAGCAGGCTAAGGTCTCCATCGAAGACCGCCCGGTTGTTGCCGCAGCGCTCAAGCGCTCGGAGGAGACCGACGGCAATCCGGCTGCTGCAATCGAGCTGCCTGATGGCACGATCGTGACCGGCAAGACCTCTTCCCTGCTCGGCGCGTCCTCGGCTGCGCTCATCAACGCACTCAAACATCTGGCACACATTCCGGACAACCTGCCCCTGCTGCCCGCGCTCATCATCGAGCCCATCCAGCAGCTCAAGACCCAGGGTCTCGGCAACCACAACCCGCGCCTGCACACCGACGAAGTGCTGATCGCGCTGTCCATCTCGGCAACCACCAACCCGGTTGCAAAGCTGGCACTCGATCACCTGTCCGGTCTGCGCGGCTGTGAGGTACACTCCTCGGTCATTCTGGCGCAGGTAGACGACAATGTCTTCAAGAAGCTGGGCATGAACCTGACCTGCGAGCCCGTTCATCAGACCAAGAAGCTCTATCACAAGTAATTTCACAAAAAGTAAGCGCTCAGAGCACCGAATCCGGTGTCCTGAGCGCTTTTTGTTTGATATGGGGCAGTTATTCCAGAAACTTACCTTTATAGAAGTTTTCCTTTCCGGTTTTTTGTGCGGTCAAACGAAAGATCACACAGCCGTCCGGACATACAATAGTTTTGCTGTACGTACCATCGCCGCCGACGTTCTGCAAATCGCCGCCGCTGCGCACCGCTTCCATCAAGGGAAACAGCATCAGCATGGTCTTAGAGCAGATTCCCTGTCCGTCTGCATTGACCGGACAGCCATACGTACAGGTATACCGATCACCAATTTCTTCGCCGTTGCGGCAATAGTGCTCGGTCTGTGTACCGCGCAGAAAGCCTGTGACTTCCACCGTGAACACATATTCCTCATCGTACCATTTTTTCATAAACCTTGCTCCGCCCCTTTCTTTTACGCTTTTTCGTTCTGCGCCGCGATCTTCTCTGCCAGTTCGTTCAGATAGACCCAGCGCTCCATTTTATATTCCTGCTGACGCTCCAGCTCTTCCTTCTGCGCGAGCAATTCCTGCAATTTGACGTAATCGTTGGCCGCACCCGCGATTTGCTGCTCACAAGTCTCGATCTTTGCGGCCAGCTGCTCGAGTTCCTCGTCGATGTGGTCGAACTCTCGCTGCTCGTTGAACGAGAACTTGAGCTTCTGCGGTTTATTTGCCGGTTTCTGTGCCTTCTCGGTCTTTTCGGTCTTGACCCGCTCGGCTTTTTCCGCCGGGACGCGCTTGTCCAGATAATCGGAGAAGTTGCCGGTATACTGACGCACCTCGCCGCCGCGGCAGACCTCGAAGATCGAGTGCGCGATCTTATCCAGAAAATAGCGATCATGCGATACCGCGAGCACGATACCCGGGAAAGTTTCCAGATAGTCTTCCAGAATGGTCAGCGTTTCTACGTCCAGATCGTTGGTCGGCTCGTCGAGCAGCAGGACGTTGGGCGCTTCCATCAGCACCGACAGCAGGTACAGACGGCGCTTTTCACCGCCCGACAGCTTACCGATGAACTGGTGCTGCAAGTCACCCGAAAACAGGAACTTTTCCAGCATCTGCGAAGCTGTGAACGTACCTTCCGGGGTCTCGATGCGGTTTGAGATGTCGCGAATCCAGTCGATAACCCTTGCATTCGGGTCAAGTTCGCGTCCTTCCTGCGAGAAGACACCCAGACGGACGGTCTGACCGGTCTCCACCGTACCGCTGTCTGGCTGGACACGTCCGGCGATAAGGTTCAAGAGGGTCGTCTTACCCGCACCGTTGACACCGACCACGCCGATGCGGTCATCGCGGGACAGAATATAGGAAAAGTCCGAGATCACCGTCTGGCCGCCATATACTTTGGTAACGTGGTCAAGCTCGATGGTCTTGCGTCCCAGTCGTCCGGAAAGTGCGGACATCTGCACCCGCTCGCGCTCGACCGGCGCGTCCTGATCGCGCAGCGCCTCATAGCGCTCGATGCGGTCACGGCTCTTGGTGCCTCGTGCGCGTGCGCCGCGCATAATCCACTGGTATTCCCGGCGCAGAATGGCCTGCCGCTTGCGCTCGCCTGCCTGCTCCATCTCCAGCCTCTCGGCTTTCAGTTCCAGATAACGTGCGTAGTTGGCCTCATAGCTGTACAGCACGCCGTCCTCCAGCTCGACAATGCGGTTGACCACGCGGTCGAGGAAGTAACGGTCATGGGTGATCAGAATCAGACCGCCGTGGAAACGGATGAGGTAATCTTCCAGCCATGCTGCCATCTCCATATCCAGATGGTTGGTCGGCTCGTCCAAGATCAATAGATCAGACGGGTGAATGAGTGCGGATGCCAGTGCCACGCGCTTGCGCTGACCGCCGGACAGCGTGCCGATCTTCTGGTCATGGTCATTCAGTCCCAAACGGGTCAGCATGGTACGCGCTTCATACTCTGCGACCGTGCGGTATTCGCTCGGCAGATCGCGAAACACCTGCTCTAACACGGTTGCGTTCGCGTCCATGTCCGGGTTCTGCGGCATGTACGACACCTGTACATTGGGAAATACCTGCACCGTACCGCTGTCCGGCTCCTCTGCACGCGCCAGAACGCGCAGCAGTGTGGATTTTCCCGTACCGTTGATGCCAATGATGCCCACCTTGTCCCCGGTATCCAGATAAAGGGAAGCGTCCCGGATGAGGCGCTTCATCCCGTAATTTTTTTCAATATGCTCGGCTGCTAAAAGCATAGTACAACTCCTTTCCGTGCACGCTCATTATACCACAGCCCGGTTAAAATTTGAATGCAAAACCCTCATTCCCGCCTCTGTCCCGGAATTTACCCAAAAGTTCATCTGTTTTTTTGCGATGAACCAGAATTTTTTGCCGAAATGCACAAAACCCACTAGCATATAGATGGGATATTTGCTATAATAAATGTACCATGACAATCATATATGCAAAAAGGATTGGTGAAAATATATGAAATTAAATCTGGAGAGTTTGGAGAACAAACTGGCCTGGGAAAGCTACCGCATGCCGCAGTACGACATTCCCGCAATGGCAGCGCGCACCAAAGCCGCTCCGACCTGGCTGCATTTTGGCGCTGGCAGCATGTTCCGCGCATTTCCGGCCGTTCTGGCACAGCGTATGCTGACCGCTGGTCTGACCGATACCGGTATCATCTGCTGTGAGGCGTATGACGAGGAACTCATCGACGCTTGCTATCGCGCACACGACAACCTGTCGCTTGCTGTAACCCTGTACGCAGACGGCCGCCTGAAGAAGGAAGTCGTCGGCTCGATCGCTGAGGCGCTGACCCTCGGTACCGACTACGACCGTGTCGCTGAAATCTTTGCCGCTCCTTCCTTACAGATGGTTTCTTTCACCATCACCGAGAAGGCTTATCCGCTGCGCGACAACGATAAGAACCTCTATCCTGACGTCGCACATGACATGGAGAACGGCCCCAAGGGCACCCAGAGCCTGATCGGCCGCGTCATCTCGCTGTGCCTGCATCGTATGCACACCTGCGGCAAGCCCATCGCGCTGGTATCGATGGACAACTGCCAGAACAACAGCATGCGTCTGCGCTGGTCGATGATGGAAATTGCCTATGCCTGGAAGGCAGCAGGTCTCATTGACGACGCAGAGCTGTCTTACCTGTCCGAGCAGATTGCATTCCCGATCACCATGATCGACAAGATCACGCCCCATCCCGATCCCAAGATCGCCGAGCACCTGGCTGCTGACGGTCTGGAAGGCATGACTCCCTGTGTCACCGCTAAGGGCACTATGTACGCACCCTTTGTCAACACCGAACAACCGCAGTACCTGCTGATCGAGGACAACTTCCCGGTTGGTCATCCGCCGCTTGAGCAGCTCGGCGTGATCTTCACCCGCAGCGACATCGTGCTCAAGACCGCAATGATGAAGGCCTGCACTTGCCTCAACCCCAATGACACCACCCTCGCAGTTTACGGCTGCCTGCTGGGCTACACCAAGATCAGCGACGAGATGCAGGACAAGGATCTTGTTAACCTCATCACCCGCATGAGCGAGATCGAGGCAATGCCCATGGTTTCCGACCCCGGCGTTCTCGACCCGCACGAGTACCTGCATGAGGCACTGTCTGTGCGCTATCCCAACCCCTTCATGCCCGACACCCCGCAGCGTATCGCAACCGATACCTCGCAAAAGCTGGCAACCCGCTTCGGTGTCACGCTGCAAGGCTACTACGATTCCCCCCTGCCCAAGTATCGCGTCTGCAAGCTCAAGTACCTGCCGCTGGCACTGGCCGGCTGGCTGCGCTACCTGATCGGTGTGGATGACAAGGGTGAGGCCTTTGAACTGAGCCCCGATCCCAACCTGAAAATGCTGCAGAAGCATCTGGAAGGCATCAAGCTGGGTACCGAGAAGGTCACCGAGGCACAGCTCTACCCGATTCTGTCCTCCAAGCCCATTTTCGGCGTCAACCTGTACGAGGTTGGTGTGGCTGAAAAGGTCACCGAGTATTTCCGCGAACTGATTGCAGGTCCGGGCGCTGTCCGTCAGACCCTGCACAAATACTGCGGCGACAACTAAATCTTATCTGCAATGCAAAAGACCGCTCGGATACGAGCGGTCTTTTTTACTGTCGTTTTTAGTGCAGGGCGTTCTCATACGCCTGTGCAGTACGCGCGTCAAAGCATATCAGAAGGACGCGCTCAGGCACCGCGTGCGTTTGCAGGAAGTCTCGGATTTCGCGCACCGCGATTGCGGCTGCACGATCAAGCGGAAAGTGATAGACGCCCGTGCTGATGGCCGGGAAGGCGACCGTACGACAGTCGTGTTGTGCCGCGAGGGCAAGGCAGCTGCGATAGCAGTCCGCGAGCAGGTCATCTTCCCCGCTCTGTCCGCCATGCCAGATCGGCCCCGGTGTGTGGATGACGTACCGCGCAGGCAGTCGGTATCCGCCGGTGATCTTGGCTTGTCCGGTTTTGCATCCGCCCAGCGTGCGGCACTCTGCCAAAAGTTCCGGACCTGCCGCGCGATGGATGGCACCATCCACACCACCGCCGCCCAAAAGACTGGTGTTGGCCGCGTTGACAATCGCGTCAGCCTGAATTTTGGTGATATCGCCCTGAACGATCTCGATTCTTGTCTGCATCATACCGACCTCCCATTGTACTTTATGTTCAGTATACGCCGCGCACGTGCTGCTTGTCAAAGGCACATCGGTATGGTAGGATAGAGAAAACATTGCAAAGAAGGTGTAATATGCACGATATCATCCAGCACACCGAACGGCGTTTCCGGTTGCTTTGCGCGATCGGTATTCTGGCTATCGCTGTTTACGCAGGGATTTACGCAATCGGACTCGGCGTACGAACCCCTGTACTGACCATCTTGTTATTTGCGGCATTCATCTGGCTGCTGCTGTTCGGAAACGGGATACTACATATACTGCACAAGTTGATTGGTGATACGACTGTGATACGCAAAGCGCTCTTTATTTTGCTGTCCGGGGTCGTGTGCCTGTCCATCCTCGCAGCGTCGGCTGTCTTGCTGTTCATCCCATTTTTTCTGCCCGAGCAAAAGATCGTCGAGCAGGATGGGACATCGTACGTGATGCAGGCCGAACTTGAGGGATGGGAAACCGTGGGATTTTCCTATCACAAACGTGTTTTTCTGCTGTTTTACGAACGCCAGCCGTCCTGGTCGGACACCGATTACACGCGCTGGCAGGAAAGTTAATCATTGGAAAGGAAGCGATTTTGTGCAAAAGATGACATATACCTGCTGCAAGTGCGGCTGCAAAAAGTTCACACACCACACGTTTTACGGTGCAAAAGGGTCAATGGCTGCACTTTTCGACATTCCAAACGGAGAGTTTATCACCATCAGCTGTGCAAACTGCGGTTACACCGAATTTTATCTGAAAAAGACCGAGAGCGGCAAAAATATTCTGGATTTTTTGTCTGAAAACTGATTTTTCCTCTTTGACATTTTCCCACAGGCTCTGTATAATATGAGTTGATATGCGGATATCGTTCCGCTCCCGTCTCGCCGCTGACTTTGGCGCGTCGGCCCTATTTTTTCTTTGATCTATGAAAGGAGTCACCAAAACCCATGTCCATAGTACTGTCCTACCGTGCCCTGCGCGATGAGCCCCTGTCCGCAGACGAGGCCGCGGCCATCGATATTGTGATCGCACGGTACCAGTCCGATTTCGAGTACCGCGAAGCGGCTGACGCATTCACGGTGAACCCCAGCGACCCCAACGCTTCCGAAGTCATCTTCTCCGGCACGGTCTGCCTGCCCGCAGAGGATGCCGAGTCACGCGACTACTGGATGTGCTGTCTGACCGATATCCGCCGCATTCTGGAGGATGCAGATTGGACCGTCTCGCAGGGCGACACTGCGCTCGACTGGGATGAGGACGACGGCTGGATGCTCCCTGAAACATAAAAACAAGACCGCCTTTGCTCAAAAGGCGGTCTTTCTGTTAGGATTCGGTTTGTGAGACGCTGCGGTTGACCAGGAAGATGCCGACGCAGACCAGAACGAGTGCGATTCCGGCGGCAGGGCCGAATACACCCTGCTCACCGAGCAGCAAGGCGGACAGGAACACGCCGCAGACCGGGTTCATAAAGCCGTAGATCGATACCCGGCTGACCGGGTTGTGCTGGAGCAGCACCGCCCACAGCGAGTACGCCACCGCAGACAGCATGCCGAGATAGCCGAGCAGCAGGAAGGCTGCGGGTGAGGTCGGACAGATATGACCGCCGCCGATGAGGCCGACGGCAATCAGCACCAGACCGCCCCACACGAACTGATAGCCGCTCAGCGTGACCGGAGATTCCCGCTTGGCGTACTGCTTGACCATGACCGACGAGACCGCATAGGCCAGCGAGGAAATCAGGACGAAGCCCTCACCGTTCCACTGCATGGAAAAGTCCAGTGCACCGCCGCGCGTGTTAATGAGCACGACACCGGCAAAGCCTGCGATACAGCCAAGCAGCTTGGCGGCGGTCATGCGTTCCTGACGCAGGACGATGGCCGAAATCAGGATGGAGAAAAAGACGTTCGCCGAGACGATGATCGACGATTTGACGCCTGAGGCATGCGCGACACCGATGTAAAAGAAGATATACTGCGTCACCGTCTGCACGAGGCCGAGTTTTAAGATCATCGGCCAGGATGTTGGCTTAGGGATAAGCCAGCGGCGTGCACCGATGCTGCCGATGCACAGTGCGAGCAGTCCGGCCAGCGTAAAGCGCAGTCCGGCGAACAGCAGCAGGCTGGGCGTGTGGTCTCCCGCGATGCCAAAGAGGCGATAGCCGATCTTAACGCACGGGAACGCGCTTCCCCACAGCATACAGCACAGCATGGCAAGCAGTCCGACCACGACCGGCTGCGTCAGAAATGCCGTCTGTTTGGATTTTGATTGCATGAATGTTTGTCTCCCTTATTTGTGATTCTTAACCCCAGATTTCCAGCGCTTGCTGGTAATAAGCCAGACGATCGGGCCAGTTTTTTGGTGTGGGTGCCGTCTCGCCTCCGACTGTGATGGACGTGCCATCCGCGCTGACCGTATAGTCCGCGCCCTGGACGATTTTGCCCAGTGCATCGTCTGAGATCGTCCAGCCGTTGATCGCATACTGCGTCGCCAGAAAGACTTCGACTGTATTGCCACGCTTCTTGGCGTATGTATTAGGGTTGGGGTCGGGTGCAGTCTTGCCCACGCTCCACTCCCAGCAGGCCGACTCCCACGGATAACGTTCAGCGATGTAAGATGCGGTATCCGCACCGTCAAAATCGTCCCCCATCGCCTGCAAGAAGGCCAGCTGCTCGCTGCGGTGGGTGAGCTGCAAATAGCCCGCGCCGCGGTCATTTGTACTGTATCCGTGCGCAGCGTAATAGTCCTCACCGCCCTCTTCCAGCGTCAGGCGACCTTTCCCGCTCTCGCTCGCCGCCGTCGCAAAGAACATCGTGAGGCTCGGGCGGGATGTGATCTTGTACTTGCGCAGCAGATGATTAAGCTGCCAGACCTCCCCGAACGAGGTATCCCCCTGCCATCCAAAGTCGCGCAGCTGACCGCCTGTGATGGGGTACCATGCCATGCGCGCAAACCACAGCAAGACCAGTGCTGCCGCCGCACCGGCCAGTATCATGCGTCTGCGCTGCATGATTTGCTTCTTTTGGGCTTTGGATACCCGCTTTTTCGCAGTCGTTCCGGTCTTTGATCGGGTTGTTTTTCCGTTTTTGGAAGCGCTGGGCATCTGCATCCCCTCCCTTCGCATAGTTCCAGTATACGAAGTTTGTCCTATATTTGTCAACCATTCAAAGGAGGCCATCCCTATGCATTTCGCAAAGCGTATCGCCGTCATCGGCGCGGGCGGCAAGACCACCACCCTCTCCAAACTGGCCGGTCTGCACCGCGCAGAGCGAGTTCTGCTGACCACGACCACCCATATTTTCCCCTTTTCCCCGCCGGTGTGCGACCGGTTATGCATCGCGCCGACCGCTGAGGAAATCGCGCAGGCGCTTGCGCAGCCGGGTGTCGTCTGCGCCGGCGTTCCGTCCAAAAATGGGAAACTGACGGGGTTGTCAGAAGAGATTTTGCAAGCTGCAGGTCAAAGTGCGGACTGGATTTTCTACGAGGCCGACGGTGCCAAGTGTTTACCGCTCAAGCTGCATTCGGGCGCCGAGCCGGTGATTCTGCCGGGAACGGCGCACTGCTTTATCGTCGCGGGTCTGTCGGCGTGGGGCAAGCCGATCAGCGAGGTTGTACACCGGTATCATCTGCTGGAAGATTGGGCGCAGAACCTAGGACGTTTGGTAGATAGTGCGGTGATTGCAGACTGTGTACGCGATGCGGTCAATGCGTGTGGGCTGCCGCGTGCGCATTTGACCGTTCTGCTCAATCAGGTAGACACAGCAACGGAAAAGATGGAAGAGATTGCTGCTATGGCGCGGGAATTGGAGTCTGAGGGGTTTGTGTGTAAAACATGTAGTTTGCGGGAGGATAGCGATTTAGCCGGAATTTTGTCGCTTGAAGGTATCTCGTGAGTACAAAAAAGAAAGACCAACTGAATCGTTGGTCTTTCCAGAGATTGCGCACGCTGCAGCGTGCGCTTTTTGTTTCTTTTCGGGTTGAAACCCGGGTCGTACACCGGGTTTCAAAAAGGGGATTTCGCTGTCTGCCGACAGCGACTCAGGGCTCTGCCCTGAGAACCCGCAAGCCTTTCGAGAAAGGCTTGAGCGAAAGCTTCAATTAGGGGTGCGGTGGTTTAACGATACTTCTGATACGTTTCCGGGTCATCAAGGTCGACAAGCGTTCTTTCCTCTTTCCAATCCACGAAAACTGTTTGCTCGGGGTACTGTCGATACACTCGTTTTCCGCCCTGATCGCCGGTCAGTGTCATGAGTTCCGGTAAAAAGCGTTTGGGAAAGGTGCACGGGCTGGACGGTCGGCCATCAATTCTTGGAACAGTAATTTTGTCCGTATCCAGGCATGTTTTGCACAGGGTGTGGACAAGCTCCGCGGTCAAAAACGGCTGATCAGCGTTCAAGAACATAGCTGCTGTCATCCGTTCATCCACAGCCTGTGCACCGGCTGCGACCGAATGCCCCATACCGAGCGCGGCATCGGGTGATGGAACAACCTCAAAGCCGTGTTTTTGGGCATAATCCCTGATTTCCGGGGTGTTAGTGACCAAAACGCGCTGATCGAAGGGCAAATCTGCAATGAGATTGACCGGATAAGTGAAAACCGGCCGATCATTCAGCGGGAGCAGGAGTTTATCCTGTCCCATTCGCCGGGACAATCCGGCAGCCAGCACGACTGCGGCGATCATCCGACCACCTCGAACAGTACGTCAATCATACCGCCGCAGATCATACCCGATTTTCCAGCTTCGCCGTTTGACATATTGAAAGTCAGCAGGCATGGCTTGCGCTCCTGTTTGAGCGTCTCCGCCTTCTGGCAGACCTCATATTCCGCCAGTCCGCCGCCGACCGTGCCCAGTTTATGCCCGTTGTCCATGAAGAACATACGCGCACCCATACCGCGCGGTGCCGAACCCTGCTTGCGCACGACAGTTGCCATAATACCGGTCTGACCCTCTGCCAGCGCGGTCAGCATAGCCTCGGACAGTCCGGCATTGGCGCTGCCGCGTCGGGTTTGGATGAGTTCCCCCGCGATGGCGACCGCGATTTCCTCCGGTGTCTCAGCGCCAATCGACAGGCCGATGGGTGCGTGCACCTGCGAGAGCTGTTCTTCGGTCACACCCTCGCTTCTGAGCAGGTCAAAGACCGCTTTATTTTTGCGCTTGCTGCCAATCATGCCGACATAGGTGCAGGAATGTCTGAGCACCTCACGCAGACATACCGTATCGGCAGCATGGCCGCGCGTTACGATGACGACCGACAGATCGGGCAGGCTGTCCCAATCCAGATGGACGAGCAGGTCGGTAAAATCCCGGCAGACCACTTCGTCCGCCTCGGGAAAACGAGACGGCTCGGCAAACTCCGGGCGATCGTCGGCCACCAATACCCGATAGCCCAGCATCTTGCCCAGCTTGACCACGGGCATAGACACATGACCGCCGCCGCACACGAGCAGCGTTTTCTGCTGGCACAGCGTTTCGCACAGCACGCGCACACCGGTTTTGCGGTCGGTACAGACAAACGGCGGCTTGCACGCGGAAATGTCCTCTGCGGCGTTCACAAACGATACCCCGTCTACCACATTCCGGCTCTTTCCCATGTCGTCACCGTCCAGAACGGTCATGCGGCACACCGTATGACCATCCAAAATGGCCTGTGCCAGCTGCTGATAGCTATTTTCCTGCATAAAACATCCCTCTCAGATGGTTAAATGGTGAAAATCCTGTGCGGTGACGCCAATGTCCGACAGCAGCGCGCGCAGCGCGTCCTCTGCTTCGATCGGGGCACTCCACGCAAGGCCGCACCCGGCTGTGATCTCGCGCGGCACTGGAATCAAACGCCCGGGCACATCGTGCTCACGCGCTGCTTGTTCGGTCTTCATAGCTGCTGTCGTTGTGTGGAAGGTCACCACCACACGCGGTGATTTTTTTCTGAGCATGCTTGGCCTCCTTCACGCACCAATCAGCGCACGAATGGCGCCGATAGCGGTATCGATCTCGTCCTCGGTGTTAAAGTACGAGAACGAAAAGCGCACGATTCCCTGCTCTACCGTGCCCAGCGCATAGTGCATGAGCGGCGCACAGTGCGCACCCGCTCGGGTGCAGATGCCGTAATCCTCAGCCAGTGCGTCGGCCACTGCGCCTGCGTCCTCGCCTGCAAGGTTCATCGCAACGACCGCCGTGCGCAGCGGTGCGTCCATATCGCCGTAAACGATCACACCGGGCAGGTCACGAATGCCCAGATAAAAGCGTCTCGCAAGAGCTTCTTCCCGTTCCCGGATGGCATCCAGACCGGTCTGCGCAATAAAATCCAGACCGGCAGACAGACCTGCAATGCCGGTTGCGTTCATCGTACCGGCTTCCAGCCGTTCGGGATAATCAGCCGGGTGATGGCGGTCAAAGCTGTGAATGCCGCTGCCACCGACCTTGAGCGGACGGATCTCCACACCCTCGGCCACGCACAGACCGCCCGTACCCTGCGGACCGAACAGTCCCTTGTGACCGGTAAAGCATAGAACCGAAATGTTCTGCTCTTTCATGTTGATGGGCAGCACACCGGCTGACTGCGACGCATCCACGACAAACAGCAGACCGTTCTGCTTGCAGAATGTACCGATACGTGCGAGGTCCAGACCGTTTCCCGTGACGTTGGACGCATGGGTGCACACTACGGCACGGGTATTCTCGCGCAGCGCAGACGAAAAATCGTCGTAGCAGATGCGTCCCTGCTTGTCTGCGGGCAGGATGGTCAATTCCAGTCCCTGATCTTGCAGCAAGAAGAGCGGACGGAGCACCGAATTATGTTCCAGCGCGGTCGTGATGACGTGGTCACCCGGTGCAAACAGACCAAAGATGGCCGTGCTCAGCGCATCGGTCGCATTATAGGCAAAACACACCCGCGCGGGGTCATCCAAACCAAACAGTTCAGCCAGCTGGGTGCGGCAGTGGAACACCGACCGTCCAGCCGCAAGCGACAATGGGTGACCGCCGCGTCCGGGCGAGCCCAGTGTATCAAAAGCCTCACTGACCGCCTGCTTGACCGCAGGCGGCTTCAAAAACGAAGTTGCGGCAGAATCAAAATAGATCAAGGCAGCGAACTCCCTTCTGCATGGACAGGTGCAGGATGGCTTCGAGGACACCGCCCGCAATGTTGCGTGCCTTGTCCGAAATGGTGTCGCAGTTGTCCTTCTGTTCCATGCGCGGGTCGATATCCGCAATTTTGAGTCCCTTGGTGACCGCGTAGCTCGGTCGAATCAGACCGCGCAGCACGCCGTCCAGCGTCGCATAGACCGGGGTCTCGCCCACCATGGCGATGACCTGGCCCTTGTGCACCACGCTGCCGATGTCCACGGTCTGACCCTGTGCATCGGTCACCAGCGTAAGCGCACCGTCCGCCGGTGCGTGAATGACGCGCTCCTTGGCATAGCCGCCGATGAGTCCAGGAACACCGGTATTCGGGATAGCAGCGCCCGTGTACAGGATGCGTCCCAGACTGTGACCGCGCATGGTCTCGATGACCGCGTCCACGTCTTCACCCGCCGTAAAGCCGGGGCCGAGTGCGACCGTGATGCAGGCCATGTCCCGCGTCGTGCCCAGATTGCGCTTTGCCAGAATGGCATCGACTACGACGGTCGGATTCAATTTGCGGATGCTTTCGCCGGTTTCATCCACGATGAGCGGTACTTCTCCGTTCTGCCAGACAGTTTCAATCTGGTCAAGCGAATCGATCTTGCGGCAGGTCACGCCCTCGACCGTCGTCACACCATCATAGACTGCTTCGGACAGGGCAGCACGGCGGCGGATGGCCGACGGCTGCGCACACTCGGTGAGCAGCACACGAAAGCCGCTGTTCACCAGACGCACGATGGTACCGGTCGCGAGGTCACCCGCGCCGCGTACAATGACACAATTTGTCACGGACGAATCACCTTCCCTGCATTTGCCATGGTTTCCGCGATCACGTACATATTGGTCACCGAGCCGACCGCCAGCTTGTCTGCTAGGCCGTAATGGTTGAGGCAAGTGCCGCAGGTCAGAATCTCGGTGCCGTTCTGCGCCAGCACCTTGAGGTCTTCCACGGTGTCCGCACCCTCGCACGACAGCTTTGCACCGCCGTTGTAGAGCAGGACGGTTGCGGGTGCCTCATCCAGCTGGGTCAGCGCGTAGACAAAGCCCTTCATCAGCGCAGCGCCCAGCGTATCGTCCCCGGTACCCATGCAGGATGAGGACAGGACAACGACGGTCGGGCCTGCCGGAGCAGGCGTGCAGCACGGAACCGGGTCAAGGTCAGGCAGGATATTCGCCAGTGCCTCACCGGCATCGTTCATGACTGCCGACAGCACATCGGTGCTGACCGGCTGAATGAGAATGCGCCATCCGCCGTCGATCTCGCTCGACTCGGCATTGAGGCCCATCTGACGTGCCATTTTCTCGACGTTCTGACGGGCGATATCATTGTCGACCATGGTGATGACCGGCGTACCCTGTTCCTTGATCGCGTTTTTGGTGTCAATGACCGGCTGCGGACAAGCCTTGCCGCGTGCGTCTACAATCGTTGCCATACTGATGAACTCCTTTTTTATTTGATATCGAATCACATGCGGGTTTTACCCTTCTACGATGATTTCCGCGTCCATACGCGGGATAAACTGACCGATTTTGCCGCAGGGCAGGCCGATGGAGGCGATTTCTGCGACGAAATCATCGGCCTTGTCGGCATCTAGCGCGAACAGCAGACCGCCCGAGGTCTGGGGATCGAACAAGATCTCCTCGTCTGCGAAGGACAGGCCGCGCAGCTTGACTCTGCCCTCGGCAAAGTTGCGGTTGCGCTGGGCAGCAGCGGTCAGGTAGAAGCCGTCGGCGTAGTCTCGCGCCTCGGGAATGACCGGAATGCCTGCCATGTGCAGACGTGCGGTCAGGTCGGGACGGGTCATCTCGTGCAGATGACCGAGCAGGCCGAAGCCGGTCACATCGGTACAGGCGTGCACCGGGTAACGGTCGGCGATCTCGGACGCGTACTTATTGAGCGTGGTCATGGACTTGACCGCCAGCGCGAGCGCCTCGTCCGAGGCGGCGCCCATGCGTGCCGCCGTGCAGGTCAGACCCACACCGAGCGGCTTGGTCAGAACGAGTGCATCCCCGACATGTCCGGTATTGTTGGCACGGATGCTGTCAGGATGGATGGTACCGGTCACCGACAGACCGTACTTGACCTCGCTGTCGGCAATCGAGTGACCACCCGCGAGCGAGCCGCCCGCCTCGATGACCTTCTCACTGCCGCCCTGCAAGATGCGTCCCAAAATGTTCAGATCCATCTGCTCGGGGAAACATACGATATTGAGCGCAGTGCGCACGGTGCCGCCCATGGCGTACACGTCGCTGAGTGCGTTGGCCGCGGCAATCTGACCGAAAATATACGGGTCTTCCACCATCGGCGGGAAAAAGTCCAGCGTCTGCACGATGGCGAGGTCGTCGGTCAGGCGATAGACCGCCGCGTCGTCGCTCGACTCGGTACCGATCAGCAAATTGGGATCGGTCGGCCGCGGCAATTTTTCCAGCACTCTCGCCAGCGCCGCAGGCCCGAGCTTTGCCGTACAGCCGCCGCCTCTGCAAAATTGAATCTGCTCCACAGACTCACACCCCTTCAAAATATTGTGCCGCAAGGTCTAGCAGCGCTTGCTTGCCTGCCTTTTCAAATGCGCGGTAGCGTGTCAGCAGGTCGCGTCCCTCTTGGGTCAGCACCGCACCGCCGCCGCGTGCACCGCCGATCCGGCGCTCGATGAGCGTGCATCCCAGGCAAGCCTCGCTGCCCTTCACAATATTCCACGCCTTGTTATAGCTCATGCCCATCTCTGCCGCGCTGCGGCGCAGCGAGCCGTACTTCTCAATGCCCTCCAAAAGCTGGGCGATGCCCGGGCCGAAGGCCTTCACGCCGTCCGACAGGATGCGCAGCGTCGCGTCGGCTGTAATCTGATGTGCCATGTTGGGTCTCCTTTCCGATCAGGTGCGGGCGCACTCGCCGTCGGTATTGAGCAGCAGCCGCAGGCCGTGTCCAATCACATCGATAAACGCGTCCATGCTCTCGCGTACCGCCTTAGGACTGCCGGGCAGGTTGACGATCAGCGTCCGTCCCCGGATGCCGCTGGTTCCCCGGCTGAGCATGGCACGGCTGGTAAACTGCATACTATACGCGCGAATAGCCTCGGCAATGCCCGGGACTGCCCGGTCGATCACGTCCTGCGTTGCCTCCGGGGTCACGTCACGCGGTGCAAAGCCCGTGCCGCCGGTCGTGAGCACCAGATTGCAGCCCTGCTCGTCGCACATACGGCGCATGGCCTCGGCCAGCTGTGCGCGGTCATCCGGGACGATCTCGGTGCACACCACCTGATAATCGTCCGGCAGCCGCTCGGCGATGGCGGGGCCGCTCAGGTCTTCGCGCTCACCCATCGAACCCTTATCGCTCGCCGTGATGATGCCGACCTTGTACACCAGATGCATTTCGTCGCCCTCGGCAATCTCGCCGCCATGCAGCACGCGTGCAAACACGCCCTCGCGGGGCATGATGCAGTCGCCCATGCGCTGGAAAATCTCGCAGCCGTGGTGGCACTGTTTGCCGATCTGGGTGATCTCGAGCAGTACCTCACCGCAGCCCAGACGAGTGCCGACCGGCAGACGGGCAAAATCAAAGCCGTCGACCAGCAGGTTTTCACCGAATGCGCCGTCCTTGACCGCCGCCCCCCGTGCGTTGAACGCCTGTACTTTATCGTAAGACAGCAGGCTCACCTGACGGTGCCAGTTGCCTGCATGTGCGTCACCCTCCACGCCGTAATCGACGCGCAGGGTCGCCTTGTGAACATTTTCTTTCTGTGTGCCGCGTGCCGGACTGGTACAGACGGCAATGACCTTTCCCATATTATCCTCCAATTCCATTCATCGTGCGGTCGGCGGTATCGTGCTGACTGAAGTGGTGACCGGTCGGCTTGCCATAAATCGCCCGCTCGATCACCGCTTGCATGCCCTCTCTACCGTCCCGCAGGTAGGGCTTGAGATCCAAACCGTCGGGCTGTGCCAGACACAAGCGCAGCATGCCGTCGGCTGTCAGGCGGACACGGTTGCACGAAGCGCAAAAACGGTCGTGTACCGCACCGATCAGACCAAACACACCGCCGTCCTGCCAGCCATAGCACACGGCAGGGCCGTTGCCCAGCTTGCCGCCCCGGAAGGGGGTAAATCCCGGCATGGCCTTTTGGATGATGTCCAGCACCTCGGCGTTGGACAGTCCCTGACGGCTGGCGCCCAGTCCGACCGGCATGAGCTCGATAAAGCGCACCGGGCAGTCGTGTTCGCGGCCGAACCGCACCAGATCAACAATCTCGTCATCGTTGAACCCGCGCACGGGCACGACGTTTAGTTTGACCCGCATCCCGGCTTTCTGTGCAGCTTGCAGACCGGAAAGTGCATCTTCCAGCTTGCCGCAGCGGGTAATCTCGGCGTAACGGCCGGGGCGCAGCGTGTCCAGACTGAGATTGACCCGACTGATGCCTGCATCGGCAAGTGCCTGCGCTTGACCGGGCAGCAGCAGGCCGTTCGTGGTCAGGGTGACCTCTTCAATGCCCGGAATCTCGCCCAGCATACGGGCGAGCGCGGGCAAATCGTGACGGCACAGTGGTTCGCCGCCGGTCAGCTTGACCTGCCGCAGTCCGAGCTGTGCCAGCGCGCGTACAACCTCGGTGATCTCCTCAAAGCGTAAAATTTCCTCATGCGGCAAAAACGGTACGCCCGTCTCGGGCATGCAGTACCGGCACCGCAGATTGCAGCGGTCGGTCACCGACACGCGGACATAGGTGATGTTTCGTCCCAAGCGGTCGATCATCGCGCCGCCTCCTCTCTCTTGTTACTTGCCAAAACCGCAGTTCGGGTAGGTGCACACCGGGCAGTTCAGGCACAGACCACCCTCGCCCAGTGCAGCCAGATCGTCAGCGGTCACCGGGTCACAGGCTGCCAGTCGGGGCAGAACCAGATCAAAAATGGTGCGTTTTGCGTACATGACGCAGCCCGGCAGGCCGCAGACCGGCACACGGTTTTCTCCATAGTAGGACAGCAGGAACATGGCACCCGGCAGAACGGGTGCGCCGTAGCTCACGATGTCCGCACCGGTGTTCTTAATGCCCAGCGGGGTCTTGTCGTCCGGGTCGACGCTCATGCCGCCCGTGCACACGACCAGTTCAGCACCCTGTTCAATGAAGTCCAGAATAGCCTGGGTCAGACGTGCCGGGTCATCGCCCACGCGGCGTACGCCGACGGTCTCCATGCCGTACTCTGCCAGCTTGTTCTGTACGACCGGCGAGAATTTGTCCTCGATCAGTCCCTTTTCCACCTCGTTGCCGGTGACTGCGATGGCAGCACGACGCAGACGGTAGGGCATCAAGCGGAACAGCGGCTGGTCGCCTGCTGCCTGCTCGGCCTTTTTGAGCTTGTCCTCGGCAATCACCAGCGGAATGACGCGGGTGCCCAGAATCTTGTCGCCCTTTTTGACCGGCGTATTACCGTGACGCGAGGCAATCATGACCTCACCGGCACCATTGACCGCCTTGAGGCGTGCGGTATCCACCTTGAGCAGGCCGTCGCAGTCGGCGGTCAGCTCGATCTTGCCTTCCTTGACTGCGCTGCGCACAAAGTGCTCGGTGCCGCACAGGTCAGCCAGTCGCTCGGCTGCCTCGTTTTCGTGCAGCATGCCCGGTGTTTTCTCCCAGACAAACAGGTTTTCCTTGCCCATCGAGAGCAGAACCGGAATGTCCTCCTCGGTTACAATATGTCCCTTGCGGAATCGTGCGTCCTTATATTCTCCCGGAATGATCTGGGTCAGATCGTGGCACAGCACATGGCCGACCGCGTCCTCGGTTCGGATGGTCTTCATCGTGCAATACGCGCTCCTCTCATGCTCGTTTTCTTCATTTTATCATCCGGTCAAATGAAAAGCAACCGTTATTTGCTTCGCGGGATAACGCGCGGTCCATCCAGAGACAAAAAAGAGGAGAGCTGCCCGCTCGGGACAACTCTCCTCATAACTTTTAACAGGGTTATTTCTGCTCGCCGTCGGCATTTTCAGCCTGCTGCGCCTGTGCCGCAGCCTGTGCAGCCTTCTGGCGCTCCATCAGCTCATGCTCGAACTTTTCCAGACGTGCCATCATGTCCTTGGCCTGTGCAAATCCGGCTTCTGCCGCCTTGCTCATCCAAGCCTTGGCCTCGACCAGGTTACGGCCTACGCCGTCACCGTTCCAGTACAGTGCACCAACGTGGTACTGTGCCGGGACGTGTCCAGCCTCTGCCGCCTTGAGTGCCCACTCGAACTCCTTTGCGCTGTCCTTGGGTACACCCTTGCCCTCGCGGTACATCTGGGACAGGTGGAAGCCTGCCGGTGCAAAGCCTGCCTCAGCAGCCTGCTCGTACAGGTGAGCTGCCTTCTCGGGGTCAGCCTCGATGCCCACGCCGTTCAGATACATAAATGCCAGATTCATCATGGATTCCGGGTTTTTCAGCTCTGCGCCGCGCTCGAACCAGTGACGTGCCTTGTCATTGTCGGCCTCGACGTGGTCACCCTTGGCGTAGCACAGACCAAGCACACCGGCTGCCGGTCCGCTTCCTGCATTGGCTGCGACTTCCAGCATACGCAGACCGGTCTTTTCGTCCTGCTGAATGTCCTTGCCCTCGATCAGGCGCAGACCGGTGTACAGCAGACCAGCCGGGGTTGCACCGCGTACGGTGTCGCGGCGGGTCTCGAGGGTCTTGAGCAGTCCCTCAGCGCGCTTGTCGCCCGCTTCCTTGGACTTCTTCGCCCACTCGCACGCATCTTCCATGAGTACGAGTACCTTTTCAGGCTCACGCACACCGAGGGTGCGCTTCCACTCGAGCAGCGCCATCTCGCGCATTGCGTTTGCGTTGCCATTCTCGGCCAGCGGACGCAGCAGGCTGTCCGCCTTGTCCAGATCGCACAGACCTTCGTCCTTGGCGTCGCGGTATGCCATGCCAAGATACATTGCGCCGCTGTCGTCGCCCTGATCGTATGCCTTCTGGTACCACTCCATCGCGGTCTTCATGTCCTTTTCGAGCGTCTTACCCTCTTCGTAAGCAACGCCCAGCAGGATCATAGCGCGTGCATTGCCAGCCTCGGCTGCACGGCGATAATATTCGATGGCCTTGGGCATGTTCTTTTCGGTGCACATGCCGGTCTCGTTGGCCATGCCCAGGAACAGCATACCACGCGGGCTGCCCTGCTCTGCTGCCTTGGCATAGTACTCGAGCGCCTTCTTGGGATCGGCTGCAACGTCGCCCTCGCCCTTTTCATAGTACTGGCCGAGTGCTGCGGTTGCCTCTGCAATGCCCTCCTCGGCGCACTGTTCGTACAGTTCCATTGCCTTCTGGTGGTCGCCTGCCTTGGCAGCCTCAACTGCCTCGACAAAGCGGTCACCGCCGCCGCCCTGCAGACGGATGATATCGGGCAGCATCTTCTTTGCCTTCTCAAAGCCCTGCGCCGAGGCCTTTTCCAGCCAGTTGCGCGCACGGCCGAGCATTTCGGACTGCATTTCCGGGTTCAGATCGCGGGCGCGCTCCAGATACCACAGACCCAGATCATACTGTGCCTGTGCGTAATCCTGCTCCGCCGCACGGGTGTACCAGTGTACGGCTGCGACCGGGTCCTGCTCACAGCCGAAGCCGCGGCGGTAAGCCGATGCCAACAGAAGCTGTGCACGGGCGTTGCCCTGCTCTGCCGACTTGAGATACCAGGAGAATGCTTCCTCGGGACGGGGTTCAAACTCACCCTCGCCGCCGTTCTCGCACAGAACGCCTGCCGAGCACTGCGCGCGGACATGTCCGAGCTCTGCCGCCTTGGTGTACCAGCGCAGCGCCTTGGTGTAATCCTGACGCACGCCCTCACCATTTTCGTAGCACAGGCCCAGATTGAACGCTGCCGGTGCCGAGCCTGCACCTGCCGACTGACGGAACAGGAAGGCTGCATTCTGGAAGTCGCCCTTCTTATAAGACTCGACGCCCTGGCGCATCCACTCGTCGCGCTCGCTCTCCTGCAGGTTGTCCAGCAGCTGCTGTGCCTTCTCGTGACCCTGTGCCGCAGCAGCCTTGGCCAGCGGGATGGCCTTGTCAAAGTTGCGCTCTACCAGATCACCCTTGCTGTACAGCAGTGCAAGATTGAACTGTGCCGAAGCGTCGCCCAGATCGGCCGCCTTGCCCAGCCACTCGACTGCCTTCTCGCCATTGGGCTCAAAGCCCAGGCCTTTCACGTACAGCGTACCGATAAACAGCATGGCGCGCGGATAGCCCAGCTTTGCCGCTGCCATCGCGCAGTCAAAGCTGCGCTGGAGCGAGCGCTCTACGCCCTTGCCAGCGAAGAACAGCTGGCCGAACTCAAAGATTGCCGCCGGCATGCCACCCTTTGCAGCATCGCCCAGCGCCTGCAGAGCGGTGCTGTAATCGCCGCGGTCGCGTGCCGCGATACCTTTTTCATAGAGTGCGTTTGCCTCTTCCTCGGGAATCTTGAGGGTGGACTGGGGCTGCTCTGCCGGCTGCTCTTCCACCTTCTCAAACATCGCACGGACTTCTGCGATCTTGGCCTCAGCTTCGCTGTGACCAAACTCCTTGGCCTGTTCTAACAGATCGAGCGCCTTGTCGTACTGCTGCGCCTCGAGCTGATCGAGTGCGTCCTCATAGAACGCACGCGCTTGTTTTGCACGTTTTTTCTGTTTTCTCTCTTCCGAATTACCAAATGGCCATATCATGCTTTTCGTTCCTCCTCACAGCGGACGCGCACACCCGCTGGTTGTCTAGCTTTCATTGTACCACAAGCCCGCCCGTTCCACAAGAAAACACAGACTCTTTTTTCCTTCCTGCATTTTCTTTCATGGTTTCCTGCATTTTACCCCCGTTTTACCAATTTGTTTCCGTTGTTTTTGACTGTAAATTCAAACGTTTCCTTCGTCTATTCGCATTTTACATAAATTTTGGCCTTGCGATTTGGCCGTCACAAGCTTTGTTTTACTTGAAAGTTTCCCTGCATTCCTGTATAGTAATGTTAATGAAATCGGTGCAAAAAATATTTTTTTGTCAAAACCAAAGATTGTGAGGCGTCCATTATGAACAAACATACCCCGCACGACGCGACGGCGATCTTCCAGTACGAGGGAATTCCCGCCGCCAATCAGCTCGTTCCGCTTGGACTTCAGCACGTTGTCGCGGCTGTCGTCGGCATCGTCACCCCGTCCATCCTGGTAGCCAACACCTGCGGCATCGAGGGAGCAGATCGCACCCTGCTCATTCAGGTTTCCCTGCTCGTCACCGCACTGGCTACCCTGCTCCAGCTGTTCCCGATTTTCGGGCGCATCGGTTCCCGTCTGCCCGTCATCATGGGTATCAGTTTCGCCTATGTCCCCACGCTTCTGGCCATCGGCGGACAGTTCGACCTGCCCACCATCCTGGGCGCTGAGATCGTCGGCGGCGTCGTCGCCATCCTGTTCGGCATCTTCGTCAAGCAGATCCGCGTTCTCTTTCCGCCCCTCGTCACCGGTACCGTTATCTTTACCATCGGCCTGTCGCTCTATCCCACCGCAATCAAGTACATGGCAGGCGGTGCGGGCACCGAAGGTTTCGGTTCGCCCCAAAACTGGTTCGTCGCCATCCTTACCCTGCTCGTTGTTACCGTTCTGAGCCACTTCTGCAAGGGTGTCCTCAAGCTCGGCGCCATCCTCTTCGGTATGATCGTCGGCTACATCGTCGCTTACGCGATGGGCATGGTATCCTTCGCTGAAGTCGGTGCTGCTGGCTGGTTCAACCTGCCCGCTCCCATGCACTTCGGCATCACCTTCGAAGTCAGCGCATGCGTCTCGCTCGCGATTGTCTACATCGTCAACGCAGTTCAGACCATCGGCGACCTGAGCTCGACCACCATGGGTGGTATGGACCGTATGCCCACCGACAAGGAGCTGTCCGGTGGTATCATCGGTCAGGGCGTTATGAGTATCGTCGGCGCAATCTTCGGCGGTCTGCCCACCGCAAGCTACAGCCAGAATGTCGGTATCGTTACGGTAAACCGTGTCATCAACCGCGCAGTCTTTGCCTTCGCCGCAATCGTTCTGGCAGTCGCAGGTTTCGTACCCAAGATTTCTTCGATCCTCACGACCATTCCTCAGTGCGTCATCGGTGGTGCAACCATCTCGGTTTTCGCAACCATCACCATGACCGGCGTGCGCATGATTACCTCGGACGGTTTCTCCATGCGTTCGAGCGCTGTTGTCGGCCTGGCAGTTGCCATCGGCGTCGGCATCACCCAGGTACAGGGTTCGCTCGGCGGTTTCCCGACTTGGGTTACCACCGTATTCGGCAGCTCTCCGGTTGTCGTTACGACCATCGTTGCGATCCTGCTCAACCTGATCCTTCCCAAGGAAGAAGCAAAGAAGTAAATAAAACCGATTTCTCAAAGTCCCGCTTCGTACAAGCGGGACTTCTTTTATCCCTAATAACCAAAAAGACCGCTCCCTATCTTGGGAGCGGTCTTTCTTTATGCGATTTCTTTACTTGGGCGTATACGGGGTATCCTCGAGCGGCAGCGAAGTTCTGAACTTGCCATCCAGCTTATAATATGCACCCTGTACAGCGGGAGCGGTCGGGATGGAGGTAATCTCACCGATACCGACAGCGCCGCAGGCCAGGTCGGGCTTGTTCTTCTCGACCAGAATGGCCTCGACATCCGGGGTCTTGTTGGCGCGGAACAGACCGAGTTGTCCGAGCTTCAAGGTCGGTCTGCCGTCCTTGAGCGGGAAGCGCTCGGTGAGCGCATAGCCCAGACTCATGACAACGCCGCCCTCGATCTGACCTTCGCAGGCGTTGGGGTTGATCGCACGGCCAACGTCATGCGCTGCGACAACCTTTTCCAGCGTGCCGTCCTCGTTGAGCAGTACAACCTGGGTTGCATAGCCGTAAGCGACATGGGAAACCGGGTTGGGCTTGTCTGCGCCCATCGGGTCGGTCTTTGCCAGGTACTCGCCATAGAACTCCTGACCTTCCAGATCGGCCAGCGTACCGTTGCCACGCGCCTCAACCAGCTGCTGGCAAGCACGGCGGCAAGCCTCGCCGGTAACCAGCGTCTGACGGGAACCCGAAGTGACGCCGGAATCGGGTGCGGTGTTGGTCTGCGCTGCCACGTAAACCGTGTTCTCAGCCGGCTCGCCGGTAGTCTCGCAGACAATCTGGGTCAGCACAGTGCCCAGACCCTGACCGATGCACGATGCACCGGAACGAATGTGAATCTTGCCATCTTCTACGGTCAGACGGCAGCGGCCCCAGTCGGCCAGACCGACACCGACACCGGCATTCTTCATTGCACAGGCAATACCGGCACGCGGATGGGACTCAAAGACATCCTTGACCGCTTCGAGCGTCTCAGCCAGTGCGGTGCCCTCGAAGGCAATCTGTCCGTTGGGCAGTACCTGTCCCGGGCGGATGGCGTTGCGGTAGCGAATCTCCCAGGGCGAAATGCCGACCATCTCTGCCAGCAGATTGAGGTTGCACTCGGTGGCAAAGCAGGTCTGGGTGACGCCGAAGCCGCGGAACGCGCCTGCGGGCGGGTTATTGGTATAGACAGCCGTGCCGTCAATGTCGATGTTCTGGTAGTTGTACGGGCCAGCCGCATGGGTGCAGGCACGCTGCAGAACCGGGCCGCCGAGCGATGCGTACGCACCGGTGTCCGAGACAACCTTGACGCGGGTACCGACCAGAATACCATTCTCACCGCACGCGGTCGTGCACTCAATGGACATCGGATGACGCTTGGGATGGATGAGCAGCGACTCTGCGCGAGTCAGCTTGACCTTAACCGGACGGCCGGTCAGGTAAGCCATGAGCGCTGCGTGATGCTGTACCGACATATCTTCCTTGCCGCCGAAGCCGCCGCCGACCAGTGCGTTGACGACGTGTACATGCTCTGCGGGCAGTCCGAGCATCAGTGCACATTCATGCTGCGTGGTATATACGCCCTGGTCAGACGACCAGATGGTCACCTTGTTCTCGTTGCGGTCAAAGTCCGCAATCGCGCACTCAGGTTCCATAAACGCATGCTCGGTAAACGGGGTCTCGTAATGACGGGTCACGACGTACTTTGCATTTGCAATCGCCGTGTCTGGGTCGCCTCTCTTGAGCTTTTCATGCGCCAGCACGTTGCCGCCGCGATGCACAAGCGGTGCGTCCTCCTTCATGGCCTCATGCGGGTCAAAGACCGGTTCCTTGACCTCGTAATCGACCTTGACCAACTTCTTGGCCTGCTCGACTGCTTCCAGCGTCTCGCCGCAAACCAATGCGATGGCATCGCCCAGATAATGGGTGTAGCCCAGAATCGGAATCAGGGTATCCCAGTCGTGCTTGATATGGCCGATCTTATTTTCTCCCGGAATGTCGGCAGCGGTCGCGATGCGTACGATGCCGGGCACCTTCTCGGCCTCGCTCGTGTCAATGCCGCGCACGATAGCACGCGGATACTCAGCACGGACAGCCGAAGCGTACAGCATGCCCGGAAATTCCATGTCGTCGGTGTACAGGCCGGTGCCCAGCACCTTCTCACGCACGTCGATGCGATGGATATGCTGTCCACCGATACCGGTGATGGGCGGAACTTCGGGAATCTTACCGCCATTTCGCTTGATCTCAGCTGCGAGTTCTACCGCATCGATGATCTTCTTGTAGCCCGTGCAGCGGCAATAGTTGTTGCGCAGGGCGAAGGCGATCTCGTCGCGGGTGGGATTCAAATTCTGGTCAAGCAGCGCCTTGGCGCAGATGACCATACCCGGGATACAGAAGCCGCACTGTACTGCGCCGGCCTGGCCGAACGCGTAGACATACAGTTCCTTTTCCTCGTCGGTCAGGCCCTCGACCGTCTGCACGGTCTTGCCGTCCACGCGGGACAGCTTCTGTACACAGCACTTGGTGGGCTTGCCGTCGATGAGCACGGTGCAGGTACCGCAGGCACCCTCCGAGCAGCCGTCCTTGACCGACTTGAGTCCGAGTTCGTTTCTCAGCACATCCATCAGGCGCTTGTCCTGTTCGGACTGATAAATCTTGCCGTTGATTGTCAGCGTATACATGATTTTCACCTCATTTTATCACGCGGGATGTACCGTCCGCGCCCGGTCTCGACCAGTTTGCCGTTCTGCACTGCGTGTACGCCGCTCAAAAATACGTCGCGCACCGAGCCCGCCGTGCGGAATCCCTCAAACGGGGTATAATCACAGTTATGATGCTGATTTTCCGCCGAGATGGTAAAATCGGCCTTGGGGTCATAGATGACGATATCGGCATCCTTGCCCACGTCCAGACTGCCCTTGCGCGACCACACGCCGAACATCTTGGCCGGGTTCTCGGCCAGCATCTGGCACAGTGCGGTGACCGGAATACGTCCGGACGCGACTGCTGCGGTGTACATGACGGTCGGACGGTGCTCGATGCCGGGCATACCGTTGGGAATCTTGGTGAAGTCGTCTCGTCCCATCTCCTTCTGTCCCTTGAAATTGAAAGAACAGTGATCGGTGGACAGAATGTCGATCTCGCCGTTTTCCAGTGCCTGCCAGAGCGCGTCCTGATCGGACTGTGGACGCAGCGGCGGCGAGCAGACATACTTTGCGCCCTCGAAATCGGGCTTGTTGTACACTTCTTCGGTCAGGGTAAAGTACTGCGGACAGCTCTCGACCAGTACCTGCTGGCCGCGCTCGCGTGCCGCGCGAATCTCGCTCAGGCCGTCGGCGGTGGACAGGTGGACAATCCACGCCGGTGCGCCTGCCAGATCGGCAATGCGCAGGAAGCGGGAAACCGCTTCACCCTCCACGATGGACGGACGGGTACGCGGATGCCATGCCGGGCTGGTGTGTCCGGCTGCGACTGCCTTCTCACGCAGGCGGTCGAGCACCGGGCCGTTCTCACAGTGTACGCCCAGAATACCGCCGATCTCACGCATCTCGCACAGCAGATCGTACATCTCACGGTCGTCTACCATCAGAGCGTCATAAGCGTAGTATGCCTTGAACGAGGTCACACCCGCGTCTGCCATCTCGTGCAGCTCGCGGCGGGTCTGCTCGTTCCAGTCGGTGACTGCCATGTGGAAGCCGTAATCACAGGCGCACTTGCCGTCGGCACGCTCGTGCCATACGCGCAGCGCGTCTTTGAGCGTGCCGCCCTTGTCCTGGGTGGCAAAGTCAATAAGCATGGTGGTACCGCCTACCAGCGCAGCTTCCGAGCCGGTCTTAAAGTCGTCGGCAGTCACCGTGCCCGAGACCGGCATATCCATGTGGGTATGTCCATCGATAAAGCCCGGGAATACCAGGCAGCCGGTCGCGTCGATGTTGTGATCGCCCGACAGGCCAACGCCTACCTTCTGAATAATGCCGTTTTCGATCAGCAGGTCACCCGGGCGCGTCTCCGCGCCCGTGACCAGCGTACCGTTTTGAATACAGGTCGTCATGGTTTGCTCGCCTCCTCAGCCAAGCACGACATCGATCGCACGACGCAGTTCCTCAGGCAGCAGGGCGAAATCGGTGCCGACCTGGCCATGCCAGCGGTACTTCTCGCGGCCAAGGAAGCCGTCGTTGGTCGAATCGTTGAAATCCTCCTCGCAGGAGAACAGGGTGAATTTATCCTTATAGGGAATGATGCCGATCGGGCACAGGCAAGCGCAGTTGCCGCACTCGTTGCAGTAAGCATCAATATGAATGGCCATCTTGAGTTCAGGGATGGGATAGTTTGCACGGTTGGGGCAGACATCCACGCAGTTTCTGCACTTGTAGCAAGCCTCCGGGAAGGATTCCGGACGTGCCGGACGCGGACGATCGGCCTTCTTGTGGTAATAGTCATCGGCAACCAGTGCGTCGCACAGTGCGGTGAGCTTGGCAACGTCTACCTTGGACGGAACGCTCTCGGGCATTGCCTTTGCCAGACGGGTCAGGTTCTTGTAGCCGCCTGCCTTGAGCAGCAGGGTTGCCACGGTAACCGGTGCGATGCCGCAAGCGACAACGTCAGTGATGTTGTGCAGATCGATACCGCCCGAGAAAGAGATCGGCAGCTCGCCGTCGAACGCCTCGCTCAGGATGCGGGCAACATTGATTGCCAGCGGGAACAGCGGCTTGCCCGACATGTACATTGCATCGCCAGCCAGCTCGCCGCGGCGAATCTGAACCGGGAAGGTGTTGGTCAGCTTGACGCCGAACTCACGGCCGCAAGCCGCAGCCTTCTCGCGCAGACGGCCGAGCATTGCAATCGCATCGTCCAGCTTGAGGTCGTGGTCAAAGTGGGTGGTGTCGAAGGAAATATAGCCGTAGCCCAGGTCTTCGAGCAGGGTCTTAACGCGCTCGTAGCCGACGAGGGTCGGGTTGCACTTAATATAGGTATGGAAGCCCTTCTCGGTCAGCAGATAGGACGCGATGCGCTCGATCTCGTCTGCCGGGCAGCCATGCATGGTGGACAGGGTGACAAACTGGGTCACGCACGGGTCAATGCTGCGCACAAAGTCCGCGTCTACATGCTCAAACAGGTCGAGATGTGCCAGCGTCCAGTCGATGCCTTCCTTCCAAGCGTCGGTGCCCGATGCGTCGCGCATTGCATTGAGGAAACCGTCTACGGTCGGGCTCTGGATGCCCTCGAGGTTGTAGCCCACGCTTGCGTGGAACTGGAACTTGTCGTCCAGCCCGAACTCACGTGCCAGCAGATGCAGGATAATGTAAGCGCGGATGTACTCATCGCGTGCACCCTCGATGGTCAGCTCGGTGCTCCACTCGATATTGTACGCCTCATCGCCCGTCCAGATGCAGGGCTTCTGGATGCCCAGCTGCTCGCCGTACAGAATCTGTACAGTCTTGAGCTCGAACACACGCGCACCAGCGCCGAAACCTGCGATCAGGTTCTGTGCCAGCTGGGTATGCGGGCCGGCAGCGGGGCCAACCGGGCAGGACAGCGGACGGCCGGCCATGGTCATGCCAAGGTCGGGTACACTGTCTGCGACCGGAACGTGATACAGCTCTTTCTTCTCACGGAAGTCGTGCAGCGAAGTGGTCAGCAGCTCCGCAAAGGGGATGGCTCTCATCTTGTCACTCATGTTTTTCTCTCCTTCTCAAATCTCCATCGCAATGATATGGTTGCTCTATGCTCTCTTCCATTCAAACAACAAATTTAGTGTGCGCCGAGCGACTTCCACAGTGCATCTGCCTGTGCACGGCACTCGTGCTGGATCTTCTCCTCGTCAATACCGACGAGTTCACGATCCTGCATCAGCACGCGGCCGCCGCAGATGGTGGTTGTTACGTTGTGGCCGTTCATACCGAAAGTAATGTGACCGTTGATGTTGTCCGGGCCCAGACGGGTCATCGGACGATAGTCAGACACGATCAGGTCAGCGCGTGCGCCCGGACGGATGACACCGCAGGCATCTCCGAAGTGGCGGTCGGCCAGCTTGGCGTTGTTGACAAAGGCCATGTCCATGACTTCGCCGAAGCCGATAGACGGATGCTGGTTCATGTGCTTGACCAGCACGTTCGCGGTCTTGACCGACTCCAGAATATCCGAGGTGAAGCCGTCGGTGCCAAGGCCAACGGTCACGCCTGCGCCGATGAGCTTCAGGATATCGGTGACGCCAACCGCATTGCCCATGTTGGACTGGGGATTGTGTACGACTGCCGTGCCGGTCTCGGCCAGCATGCGGCGGTCTTCGTCGGTCAGGTAGACGCAGTGACCGCAGATGGTCTGCTCACCCAGAATGCCGTGACGTGCCAGACGATGTACAACGGTCTCGTGATAGGTTGCGCTGCAATGGTCGCGGTCGTATGCGCCCTCGCAGACGTGGATGTGGAAGCCTGCGTTGGTGTGCTCACGCGCAAAGGCCATGGTCTCCTCGGAGATGGTGAACGATGCATGCATGCCGCACATTGCAGCCAGCAGGCCGGACTTGTCGGTCTTGCAGTAGTTCTCGAAGCGCTCGTTTTCCAGAACGCTCTGACGTGCCTTTTCCGCACCGTCGCGGTCGGAAATCTCATAGCACAGGCAGGCGCGCACGCCCAGGGTGGTCGCTGCCTCAGCGATCTCGTCCAGGCTGCCCTCGATCTCGCCGAACGAAGCGTGATGATCGAAAATGGTGGTCACGCCCGAGCGGATACCCTCGATGAGGGTCATGTACGCCGACATGCGGGTCATGGGACGCATCAGATGGCGGTCAATGTTCCACCAGGTACCCTCGAGCACGCCGGGGAAATCGGTTGCACAGTTGCCCGGGATGGACAGACCGCGTGCAAAAGCCGAATAGATATGATGGTGCGCGTTGATGAAGCCGGGCAGGATGATACCGCCCTTGGCGTCGATACGTTCTGCGTCGGGATGCGCCTGCTCCAGTGCAGCCGCCGTGCCGACTTCCAGAATCACGCCATCCTCAAACAACACTGCACCCTGTTCCACCATCGGCTGCGCGGCATCCCTGGTCAAAACTGTGCCATTTGTCAATAGCTTTTTCATATTGCCTCCTCTTTTCTCCGTTTCTCACAAATTACTCTTCCATTTATTAGCGTTTTCTACCGAAAACAAAAAGGACGCAAACCCTTCCGGGCTCGCGTCCTCTAAAAATCAGCCGTTTCGAATCTCTCGAATGACCATTTGCGTGCAATAATCGAAATAGGCGTCAATATCGAACGCGGCCGGATCGATCAGATACTGGAACGACGCGCCCTCCATCATGGAGGTCATAACCGCCGCCAGCATTTCCGCCCGCTCATCTGGGACTTGAAATTCTTTGAGCATACTTGCAATTTTGCCCCGCCATACGCGGAACGAATCAACAAACGCCGCCTTGACCGCCTCGTCCACTCGAGCCTGTACCCAGAAATCGAGCTCTGCGAAGTCGTATCGCTGTTCGTTGACGATGAACTCACGTTTTTGTCCCCAAAAGACGCCGATGCGTTCAGGAAGAGAACTGCCGCAGCTGGACAGAAGTGCTTCCTGCAACTCCGCGCAGCGGTCAAAGACCTTCTTCTGCACGGCGAGCATCAGCTCGTGCTTGGATTTAAAATAATAATGAATGTTGGATTGGAACATCCCGGCTCGCTCGGCGATCAGTGCCATGCGCGTGCCGCTGATGGTCTTTTCATAGACCACATCGAACGCTGCATCCAGTATGCGTTCTTCGGTGTTTTCTTCACGGGCGTATTTGCCTTCTGTCATAGGCCTCAGTCTCCCTACGCGCTATATTTTTGGTCAGATAACCAAACTTATATTTTCTTTAGTATACCTGTTTGACAAGCCTCTGTCAAGCGGCGGGGCACAAATCATAAAACCGGTTTTGTGGAAATACACCAGATTTTGACCGGCGAGAGATAATACTTCTTGTAAACAACAGGGGTACAGCGCAAAAAAATGCCTTGCAAGATTAGCTTTATTGTACCAGACATGATAGAATAGAGTTACAATAAAATATTCTGAGCATATCACTCCTCAGAAGGAGAGGGTCGGGATTTTTTCTCCTGTCCCTACAAGAAAGGCGGTGAGGATATATGCTCCCGAGCAACGAAAACCTACCACCCCATCTGCGCATCATTTCCAAGCGTGCCCGACTGGAGATCCCGGTCTCCGAGATTCACTTTATCGAGGTCTTTGACTGGAAATGTATTGTGCATTGCAACGCAGGCGTACAGCATGAAACCAACATGCCGCTCAAGGATATCCAAAACCGTCTCCCTTCCGGACAGTTCATCCGCTGCAACCGCAGCTTTCTGGTCAATCTTGACCATGTCTCTTCGGTTGAAAAGGACGCGCTGATCACCGACGGCGGAGCATCTGTCCCCATCTCCATCCGGAGCAGACCCGAAGTTCGGCGTATCTGCGCGGATTATTTTTGGCAAAAGGCAGATATCACCTGATAACCGGCATGGCTCCGGTTTCATGGCCGGAGCGTCTCTATTTCTCAATCGCCGGTTTTCGCAGCGCAAAAAAAGACAGCCCTTTGGCTGTCTTTTTATTTTGTAATATTGTAAGATTACAGGTTCTCGGTGAAGAACTTCTGCAGAGCCTCGCAAGCTGCTGCCTCGTCCTCGCCCTCGACGGTGATGTGCAGTGCATCGCCCTGCTTTACACCCATACCCATCAGGCTCATCAGACGGGTTGCGTCAACAGCCTTGCCGTCCTTGTGCAGGGTAACCTTGCTCGAAAAACCCTTAACGACCTTAACCAGCTGGCCTGCCGGACGAGCGTGGATGCCCAGTGCGTCCTGAATCGTGTAATCAAACTCCTTCATATTCCTGGTACCTCTCTTTCAGAATCTGTCCCCGAAGGTTAGGGGGTATTCTTATTGTACTGCCTGATGGCCATTCCGTCAATGCTGACAGGCAATTTCTCCGCGCGATCTGCGATAAAATTTTACAAAAAACCATAACTTTTGTATCACATCCTATGTTATAATAAAAATATGCCAAAAATGTACCACAAAGTTTTCAACCCCATTTCATTCGATAAAGGAGATGTATCCCCCTGAATACCGATACACCGCTTGTCAGCATTATCATCCCGGTTTACAACGCCGCGCCCGACCTTGCAACCTGCATCGAGAGTGTGCGCCGCCAGCGCTATCAAAATATCGAAGTTCTGCTGGTCAACGACGGCTCGAGCGACGCGAGTCTGCAAATCTGCCGCATGTACGCCCAGCGCGATCCCAGGTTCTGTGTAATTGATAAGGAGAACAGCGGCGTTTCCGCAACGCGCAATCTGGCCATTGAACGCGCGCGCGGCAAGTACCTGCAATTCGTTGACAGCGACGACTGGCTGGACGCAAACGCCACCCGCCTTCTCGTCGAACGCGCTGAGGAGACCGGCGCAGATTTGGTCATCTCCCACTTCTGCCGGGTCGTCGATGATAAAATCTCGGTCTATGGATTTTTGCAGTCCACCCGCGTCATGGATCAGCGACTGTTTGCCCGTCATCTGCTCGATGAACCGGCCAGCTTTTACTATGGCGTCATGTGGAACAAGCTCTATCGGCGTAACCTCATTTTAGAGCACGACATCCGCTGCAATGAGGCTTTGCAGTGGAGTGAGGACTTCCAGTTCAATCTGGAGTATATTCGTTACGCGCAGACCTTCTGCGCCCTGCAAACGCCCATCTACTACTATCGCAAACGCGGCGGCAGTTTGACCGGTGCTCTCACAATTGGACGTACTTTGACCACCAAACTCAATCTTTTTGAGTACTATCGCGCACTTTATACCGGCCTTGGACTGTACGAGCAGTTCAAGCCGCAGATCTACCGCTATCTCATCGCCTCGGCAAAAGACAACTGAATTTTGTTTTTTCTGCGAATTTTCGCCCGAACCGCTTGTCCTCTGGCAGTTTTTGTTATAGAATAAGATAAGTTTCAAGACTTACACGCGCAGGCGTGTTTGATTGAGGCGAAAAGGGAGGACAATCAATGATTCCAGGATATCAAACAGTTGACCACGACAAGATCGAGCGCATGCTCGCAGCGCGTCTGGAAGCTTTGGGGATTCCGGCTGAGGCGCTCGAGGAGCCGGTCGGCGATGGTACACTGCGTCAGCTCGTTTGCGATCTCATTGCAGACACGCTTGCAGAGGCAAAGGCCGCTGCGCAGCGTGATTTGTATAACCGTCAGCGCGCCGGACGCATCGCGGCTCAGAAACAAGGGGTAAATCTGGGTCGCCCGAGCAAGAAGTGCTCGGACAAGCGTTTTTCCAAAATTCGTGATCTGTACGAATCGCATCAGATTTCAGCCGAAGAAGCTGCTCAGAGACTGCATGTCTCGGTATCTACCTTCTACCGCTGGCTGCGCGAATCCCGCGAACACGACTAAAGACAAAAACGCCGCACCGATTGGTGCGGCGTTCTGTTTTTTCAGGAAAGTTTTGGGGAATAAAAAAGACCCGAGCCTGAGGCTCGGGTCTGAAATGCAATCTTTTAGTTGATTCCCGGGTCGGACACCGGGAATCAATTGGGGATTCCGCCGTCTGCGGACGGCGGCCAGCACACTCATCTTATCCGCGCACAGCGCGGGAATAAGGATAGTGGCCTACGGGCTGCGCGGCTGGATCGCGCCGGGCCGCAGGCCCGGACCCAATATAATCCTTATTTGCTCGTCAGCGGAACATCGTTATAGATATAATCGCCCAGCTGCTGGGCAGCCTGTTCCACGTCGAAGACGATATACTGTCCCTGACTGCCGCCGTAGCTCCATGCACCATCAACCGGGATGCGTCCATGTTCGATGGTCGGCATACCGTGTTTGAGCATACCGATTGCAAGGCCGGTAATTTGGGTCAGTGACAAATCCGAGGTTACGTATTTGAGCATTTTCGGTGCGAGCTGAATGAGCTCGGGAACGGACAGGCCACGGATACGGTCAAACATGGCTTCCAGTACGACGCCCTGACGCTCCACACGGCCCCAGTCATCGCCCGTACCGCCCTTACGGATACGGCCATAGCTCATCGCCTGAATGCCGTTGAGCATCTGCTTGCCGGATTTCTCGACCGGGCACTCGGGTGCACCGGCTGCACGGCAATACTCACCGATAAACTTGTTGAGCTCCTTGATCTCATTCTCCTTGACGTCGATCTCAACGCCGCCCAGAGCGCCGATGAGGTTGGCCATCTGCGAGAAGTCGACCTGCACAAAGTGCTCAATATTCAAATCAAAGTTCTGGTTGATCGTGCGGATGGCCAGCGCCGGTCCACCGTAGCTGTACGAGTGGTTGAGCTTGGCCTCTCCGTGTCCATCGATTTCAACCTTAGAGTCGCGCATGAGCGAGGTAATCTTGACCTTGTCGCGGCTGCTGTCCAGTGACAGAACCATCATGCAGTCCGACCGTCTGGTGCCGTCGTTATCCGCGTCGACACCGAACAGCGCGATATTGGTCACGCTGCTGTCGCCCTTGTCACCCACTGCAAGGTCAGCGCCTCGCAGCGACTCGGTGTCCCGGTTATACTGAAGGCCGGTGATGAGCCCAAAGCCTGCCCGTACGCCGAAAAACAGCACTACGGCCACGACGATCAGGGTCAGCCAACGTCGTATAATCCGGAACAGCCGCCGCGCACTCATCTTACTGATCCTCGAAAGCCATGTCGATGTAGGCCTGAGTGACCTCGATCAGACGCAGCGTATTGGTGTAGTGAACGTGACCAACCGGCATACCAGCGGTAACGGTGATGATATCACCCTGCTGTACCTTGCAAGCCTCAACAGCTGCGCGAACAGCCTGGGTGTACAGCTCGGTACCGGAGTTAACCTGCTTGATCAGCACTGGGGTAACGCCCCAGGACATGGTCATACGGTGGAAGGTCTTCTCGCAGTAGGTTGCACCAACGATGCTGGTGCCCGGGCGGAAGGAAGAAACTGCGTAAGCAGTCGAACCGGACTGGGTAACAGCAACGATGCACTTTGCACCCAGATCAGCAGAGGTGGTGCAGGTTGCGTGTGCGATTGCATTGGTCTTGCGCTCGCCCTTCATGTTCATTTCCTTGAACTCGTCACGGGTAACGCGGCGGCGATCATAGTGAATGGTTGCCTCAGCGTTGGATGCGATCAGGGACATGGTGCGAACGGTCTCAACCGGGTACTTACCGACAGAGGTCTCACCGGACAGCATGATCGCGGAAGTGCCGTCGAATACTGCGTTTGCAACGTCGGAAACCTCGGCGCGGGTTGCACGCGGGTTCTTGGACATGGAGTCCAGCATCTGGGTTGCAGTGACAACGCGCTTGCCGTTTGCAATTGCGGTCTTAATCAAGTGCTTCTGAATCTCAGGCAGCTCGTAGAACGGTACCTCAACACCCAGGTCGCCGCGGGCAACCATCAGACCTGCACACTCGGACAGGATCTCGCGGATGTTGTTAACGCCTTCCATGTTCTCGATCTTTGCGATGATCTGAACATCCTCCTGACCGTACTCCTTCAGGATTGCCTTGATGTCCAGGATATCCTGCTTGGTGCGAGTAAAGGAAGCTGCGATGAAATCAATGCCCTGCTGCAGACCGAAGATGATGTCTGCGCGATCCTTCTCGGATACGAAAGGCATGTTCAGCTTGATGCCCGGAACATTGATGGACTTACGGTTGGAGAGCGGGCCGCCGTTGAGCGCCTTACATACGATATCGGTGCCGTCCTTGATCTCCTGAACCTCGAACGCGATCAGACCGTCGTCGATCAGGATGCGGGTGCCGGGCTGTACGTCTCTCGGCAGACCCTCGTAGGTGATGGAAACGATGCTCTCGTCGCCCTCAACCTCACGGGTGGTCAAGGTAAAGGTCTGGCCGTCCTGAATCTCGATCTTGCCGTTCTTGTAAGTCTTGGTGCGGATCTCGGGACCCTTGGTGTCGAGCATGATACCGATGGGCAGGCCCAGCTCTGCACGGCACTCCTTAACCAGATCCATTCTCTGCTTGTGCTCTTCGTGCGAACCGTGGCTGAAGTTCATACGGGCAACGTTCATACCCGCCAGCATCATATCCTTGAGTACCTGCTTGTCATCGGTTGCAGGGCCGAGCGTACAGATAATTTTTGTTCTGCGCATCATAAAAAACATCTACCTCACTTCGTTATAAACAAATCAACAAAAACCGTATAATAAAATTATTTTTTAACCTTACACATTTTATCATTTTACCGCGTTCTTTGCAATGTATTCCTCTGCGCTCACGCATCCAAACTTTCATTTTTTCCACCTTGTTGAAAATTCCCCTGCTTTGGCTGGGCCGATTCGTGAATTTTGCCCCTTACGCACTTGCCACTTTTGCACGATTCGGGTATAATAAAGATATCTTTTGATTACATTTTGAGACATAAATTTCTGAAAGGAGACCGGAAATATGTCCACCCCCCCTGTTTTGGTGATTATGGCTGCCGGTATGGGTTCGCGCTACGGCGGCCTCAAGCAGATCGATCCGCTCGGTCCGAACGGTCAGATCATTCTCGATTATTCCATCTACGACGCATATCGCGCCGGCTTCCGCCGCGTGGTTTTCATCATCAAACCCGAGCTGACCGAGGCCTTTGAGCAGGCAATCGGCAGCAAGGCACGCCGCTTGATGCAAGTCGATTACGTTTACCAAACATTGTCCGCGATTCCGGACGATTTAACCGTTCCCGAAGGCCGTGAAAAGCCGCTCGGCACCGGTCACGCGGTCTACTGCATCCGCGACACGGTTGACGCTCCCTTTGCTGTCATCAACGCCGATGATTTCTACGGCGCTGACGCATTCCAGAAGATGTACAACTTCCTGTCCGAGGCTGCCGACGACGACAAGTACCGCTACTGCATGGTGGGTTACGCTGTCGAGAATACCCTGACCGAAAACGGTACGGTTTCCCGCGGTGTATGCACCACCGATGCCGACGGTTTCTTGTCCGACATCATCGAGCGCACCAAGATTGCCCGCGAGGCCGACGGTGTCATCCGCTTTACCGACGGTGAGGGCGGCGAGATCGCTCCCGGCACCCCGGTTTCCATGAACCTCTGGGGCTTCACCCCCTCCTTCCTGCGTGAGCTGGACGCGCAGCTGCGCGACTTCTTCGCCGGCAAGCTGCTGACCGATCCCATGAAGGCCGAGTTCTACCTGCCCGCAGCGGTCGATACCCTCATCCGTCAGGGCAAGGCGACTGCCAAGGTACTGACCACGAGCGCAAAGTGGTTCGGCGTCACCTATCAGGAGGACAAACCCACCGTACAGCAGGCACTGCGCGCGATGACCGAAGCCGGACAGTACCCGGAGGATCTCTAAACGCCTATGAACACCAACACTCCCGTCGATTTCAGCGTATACTTCACCAAACTGCGCGATAACATGGAAAACGGTCTGGATAATGCCTTTCAGTCGGTGCATAACGTATCGGTCGAAGGTCGTCTGACCGCTCTGCACGCCTGGTTTGAAAGCTACGCCGAGCAGAAGGTACTCGGCCTCATCTCGGTCGGCGCATCCACCCTGCACAGCAACGAACACCGTCTGCTCTTCTCCGTCCCCCATCTGGACAAGGACACGCTCGAAGACTGGTGGCAGTACGCGCTGAGTCTCCAGAAAAATCTGGTCAAGCCCGACCCACACCACCTGTTCACGCTCATCAGCGTCGTTCTGGTCTGCCGTGAATGTGACCCGGCCGCGCTGCGCCGTCTGCGCCGCTATGCCAGCGAAGTAAACTACCGCGCGCCCGAGAGCGGCTGGTCGTCCATCCGTCTGGCTGTCGTCGATGCCTCTTCCGGCAAGATTCACGCCAACCGTCTGGGCGCTCCGCTCGTCAACCTCCTGCGTCCGGCTCTTCCCTGATTTTTCCCCGTTTTTTCCCCGTTTACCCTTGCAAAGCATACATTTTTGTGCTATGATGACAGATATGCAAATGCGCCCTTTCCCGGGCCTGACTCGAGATAGAATCTAAAGCAATAGTTTCGGAGGAATGAAAATGGGTACCCTGAAGTTAGTCCTTTCCATCGTGGAAGTCATTGCCTGCGTATTCCTGACCGTCGTCGTCCTGCTCCAGCAGGGTGCTCGTCAGGGTCTGTCCGGCTCGATCGCCGGCGGCGCAGACACCTTCTTCGGCCAGTCCAAGGCAAGCAATATGCAGCGCACGCTGTCCCGTCTGACCACTGCCATCGGCGTCATCTTCGTCGTCATCGCAGTCGTTATGAACTGTATCTGACATGAAGCTGCTTCTTGCCGTATTCTTCGCCGCGTTCGCCGTATGCGCCCTGCTCGTCATCTTCTTCCAGATGAAGTACGGCCGTCTGACCGGCCCGAACAGCGAAACGGCCAAACTCGGCACGGAATCCCCTGCTGCTAAGAAATGCCGCCATTATGCGGTGTGCAGCGCAGCGGCCGCAGCCATCTTCCTGATCGCTGCCTGTGCCATCGGCGCAACCCTGCGCTAACGAATAAGAGTCAAAAAATACCCCGTCTGGCATGCCAGACGGGGTATTTTTTAGGTCGTCGAAAAACTGCGGTTTTTCGACGAACCAGCGTCCGCCGTGCATAGCACTCTGGACGAAGAATGCCCAAAATCGCGCATAAATGAGCGATTCCGGGCATTTTGCTGAACAAAAAGTCAGGCACATGTCCTGACTTTTTGTGTCATTGCAAACGCGCTGCGGCGCGAAAAGACTTTTCGACAATCTGAAATACCCTGTCCGGAAACCCAGACAGGGTATTTTTATGCCCTAATCTATCCGCGCTGTCCGGTCAGCCATCGCTTGACCGCTTTCCACTCCGCGGGATGATAACACGCCAGACCATCTACGTCCAGCGCTTCCCCATCCGGCCAAATGAGCGGCTCTCCGGTCTCGAGCGTGTGCCCAAAGGCTGCCAGCGATACCCAGCGCATCCCGATCACTTCACTGCCCGGTGCAAACGCCTGTCCCGGTTTGCGGTCATACAGAAAAACATACGCCATCTCGTCATCCAGTCCGCCATCCGGCCGCGCATAGCGCTGGTGACAGGGTGCATCCAGCATGGTCAAATCATCCGGATCGACCACCAAACCACATTCCTCCCGCGCTTCCCGCACAATCGCCTCACGCGGCTGCTCACCCGCACCAATATGACCGGTCGCCGCCTGATCGTAGCGTCCCGGATACAGCGGACGGTCGAGCGCCCGGCGCTGAAGCCACACGCCCGGTACACCGTCCTGCGTTTCCAGTACCCACAGGTGTACGACTGCGTGCCGCAGTCCCTGACGATGCACGACTGTGCGCGGCTGATCTCCACACGCGCGTCCCTGCGCGTCCAGAATGGTCAAATACTCGCCGTCTGCCGCACGCCGTCCAGCAATCAAGTTAAGTTTTTCTGTCCGCGTCAGCTTCTTGAGCGCCGCCTCATAGCCCAGCGCCTCCGAGCGATCATCAAACACCTCGCTGAACGCCAGCTTGACCGGCGCACGTCCACGCGTGTACTTGGCTCCTCGTCCGCTGTTGTGCGCTGCGAGCCGCGCAGTCAGGTCATTTGTCCAGCCGGTGTACAGCGTACCGTCTGCACATTCTAATATATATACGTATTCCATGCGTATTTCCTCAGCAATTCCAATCTACCTGCACCGGGTCTGCTTCATCCGGTACCATGACCTGTTTCAGCGTCTGCGACAAGCGCTCAAACTCGACGCGTGCACGACTGTCATAGTCGACTGCCGATCGTTCCAAGCCTAACTCATGATATGCCGCAGCGGCCGCGCCATAAAAACAAAATCCCAGCGCATTGGTCGGCGTCTGAAGCACACCGCAAGCGGTCACAATCGCCCGCGCTGCCGCCTGCACCGCCGGTTCGGTCATGCGCTGCGCCAGTCCTCGCCCCTCCCGCAGTTGTTCTTTCAGCTGCTTTTGGGTCGCCTTTCCTTCCAGACATGCCTGAACCGTGTCCAGCAGATGACTCAGGCAATCTGTCGGATCGGCTGCCTGTGCAATCGGCAGATACCAGTTCTTTACACAGTCTGCCGCCCAACGCGCAAGAGTTGTCTTGCTCTGGGTTTCAATCTGCCGCATGAGTGTCACGATCTCCCCATCATCGGCCTTGCCCAGCATTTTCCTCAGTTTTGCCATGCACTTTCCCTCTTTTCTGTCACAGAAAACAAAAAGACACCTTCAGGTGTCCCTACACAACAGCTCTTAACCTCGCAGCACTGCACAAACAGCACACTATACTTCTTCCCTTTTCTCTATTACCTATTCCCTCCAAAAATCCCGGGCAGGCAGAAGAAGTAAGTGAAGAGTGAATGACGAATAAGTAATAAGTAAAAATCCCGAACGCTGTCGCATTCGGGATTTTTGGTGCAGATGGTGGGACTTGAACCCACACGCCCTTGCGAGCACTAGCACCTGAAGCTAGCGCGTCTGCCATTCCGCCACATCTGCATTTTTTCTTTTGGGGCGTCGCTATCAGCAACATCATTTATTATACACGCTTTTTACGAAATTGCAAGCATTATTTTTCAATTTGTCGAAAAAATTTTTTGAAGGGTTTTCCGCTCCCTCATCCTCAGCATCCGACTACCGGGTATTTAGTCACTTACCACGGTGTAAGAGAACGGAAAATCCATCTTTTCGCACGGAAATCCAACCGAAAGTGAGGTACCAAAGCCCACAAATGCTTCTTCCTGCCAGTTTTCTCCCTGTGCGCCATACGCTCCCGCTGTGCCGTCGTGGAGCAAATATACCGTAAAAGGTTTTCCGGTATGCGCTGTAATGCGCTCGCTCAAATAACGGTCATAGGGCTGAGGTACATGTCTGAGCTTGCCATATCCGCCGCGCGACACAAAACAGCCCTCGTGTACATAGTTCGCGATACTGATGACCGCCGTATCACAGACCGCACCGCGCGCAGTCACGGTGTCCAGCATTTCCAGCACGGTGCGCTCGATAAAGTCAGACAGCGCATACGCAGCCTCGCGCTCGGCGCAGTCGCTCTCACACTCCCACTGTGTCCACTCGGAAGCCTTGCGCATGCAGGTATGCACCACAAAGTTTCCGTCCTCACGCAGCACATATCCGCGCTTGACATAACTGTGACCGAAATCAAATACCAGCGCATCCTTGCCCAGAAACGCCGCGTACTTAGCCGCACCAATGAGCGAAATCACTGCCGGGTGTGCTGTCAGGCGCAATTCAATGCCCGAAAGTCCACGAGATGCCAGATTGCGGCGCACAGCCTCGGTCAAAATCGCTCCGATCGGCCCGTGCAGCAGTCCGCCCGCCAGATAAAACCGGCGAATGCCCTGCCAAAATGCCCAGTGCTCCGGAGCCCAGTCCGACCGCTCACAGTGTTCCTGTCCGCCCTTGAGCGTCCAGAAAATCGAGCCGATATCATCTGCAACCTGCGCAACCAGCGCACGCGCGGAAGAAGCGTACTTGGGATCGATCAGGCAATCCACGAATCGTGCCTGCCAGTCTCCATCATTCTCCAGCCCCTGTGCTGCCAGATATTCACACACAATGCGATGAATCGCCTTGGAAGAACAGCGCGTCTTAGCCGTGTCGTCCGCACACAAAATGGGCAGCTTATTGAGTGAAGCATGCAGCATCAGATATCCGTCTTTCAAAAATGGATTCACCATCTGGTTCACCGTCCTATGCACTGCCCAACCGGGTCAATTCGGCCTGTTTTCGGCCATCCTTCCTAAATTTGAATAGACAAAACGGCGCGTTTACACACGCCGCCCAGCTATCATTCTTTCGATTGTCCCTGCCTTTTACAGGGTTCAAGTCCTGTCCGAACTGCTGCGCAATCACATTCTACAATACAGTTACGGACAGACTTCTATGATAATTTTGGTGCGGGTAACAGGACTTCAAAACACTACTGTGTTTTGAATGTGAAATCCCGCAGGGTTCAAGTCCTGTCCAAACTGCTGTGCAATCACATTCTACAATGCAGTTACGAATAGACTTCTATGATAATTTTGGTGCGGGTAACAGGACTTCAAAACGCTGCCGCGTTTTGAATGTGAAATCCCGCAGGGTTCAAGTCCTGTCCGAACTGCTGTGCAATCACATTCTATAATGCAGTTACGAATAGACTTCTATGACAATTTTGGTGCGGGTAACAGGACTTGAACCTGCACGTCTGGGACACCAGAACCTAAATCTGGCGCGTCTGCCAATTCCGCCATACCCGCATATTGTTTTTCTATTATACGATATCCGCCGCCATTTGTCCAGCACCGAAACCAAAAAACCATTCTACTGTTCTTCTTTCCTCACCCTATTTTCTCCCAAAACACAAAAAACGCGGGAAAACCCCGCGTTTCTCGACATTTTTATCTTTATACTTTCACCTGATCGGCTATCCCATGCATGCCATCCTTGCGAAAACCCGGATGTTTGAACACCTGAACAACCAGCGGAATGACCATCAAAATCCAGACGATCGGCTCGGCAATGATGACACCAAAATATGCCAGTTTGGGTGTCAAGAACAGTACAACTGCCACTTTGCCGAAGAGCTCAATCCCGCTCGACAAAAGCGGTGTCCAGCGATCACCCACACCCTGAAGCGCATTGCGCAGAATGGAAATTGCTGCCGTGACAAAGTAAAACAGCGTATCGACCCGCAGATACAGACTTGCGGTATCGATCACCTCCTGGTTTTCCGTACCGGTCACCATGCGAATGAGCATAGGCACTACAGTATAGCTGAGCACGATCACAACCGCGCAGGCTGTCCACGCAATGCACAGCGCCAGCCAGAGACCCTTGCGAATACGATCGGGACGGCGTGCGCCGAAGTTCTGACTGCAATAGGTTGCCATGGTCGCACCCAATACCGACATGGGCAGCATAAACAACTCTGTCAGGCGACGCGCCGCCGTGTGTGCGACAATAATGCTCTCACCAAAGGTATTGATGACACCTTGAAGCACGACCGAACCGATATTAACCAGGCAGTACATGAGCGCCATGGACAAACCAGCACCATACAACTGGGCAGCCATGTGACGCGTGACGCGGAAATCCGCACCGTGCGGCCACAGTTCCGGGTACTTGCGATGAGCATAGACCAGACAGCACACAACCGATACTGCTTGCGCTGCAACGGTCGCCAGTGCTGCACCCTGCACACCCAGCTGGAACACACCGACACACAAGAGGTCAAGTCCAACGTTGAGCACCGAGGCGAGCACCAGAAAGATCAGCGGCGTTACCGAGTCACCCACCGCGCGAAGTGTGGCTGCCGATGCATTATAGAGCATAGTTGCCAGCATGCCGAGTAGAATGATACGAAAATAAGCTGCGGATTGTGCGAGCAGGTGCTCAGGTGTGTTGAGCAGGCGTAAAATCTGCGGTAAAAAAGCTACCGTGAGCACGGTAAGCGTGAGCGCGGTCACGACGGCAAGCACAAAGATCGAACCCACCGACCGACGGACTTCGTCCCGGTCTCCGGCACCAAAATAACGCGCCGGAATCATGGCAAAACCGGTCGTGAGGCCTGTCATCATACCGATGACCAGACTGTTCAGCGAGCCGGTCGCACCGACCGCCGCCAGCGCGGTATCACCCAGAAAACTGCCCACGATGCGCGTATCGGCAAGATTGTAGAATAACTGAAACAGATTACCGATCAAAATCGGAATGGCAAAGCCCACGATCAGCGGCAGTGGCTTGCCCTTGGTCAAGTCTTTCACGTTGTCCCATCCTTTGGTCTAAAGTCAAAAAAAGTGTCGGCTGAAACCGACTGTATCAGTATAAGCGCATTGTCTGCCGCTTTCAATATGCGATTTTACCGAATTTTTACAGTTTTCCAGGCATGATACGCACATGCCTGTTTTCCAGCGTTATATACAAATATGCTCCTGTATAATTGTGTAATACGTCCAGGAAACGCGCGCACACTTTCTCGACATTTTGTACAAGAAACGCATTGCATTTTTGTGCTATCTGTATATAATTAAAAATGTAATCAAGAAAAGCATCCAATACAAAATATATACTTCTACACAAGGAGGCAACCATCATGGGCAAGAAGCTTGATTTACTGGCCGAAGGATTTTTCTACGCACTGGCAAATGCGAATCGCATGACCCCTCCGGTTGTGGGCGAGTATCTGCGCCGCGCAAAGTAAATATTTGCAACGAAAGCACTGATTTCCAGCAAAAAGTCAGTGCTTTTATTTTGCTCTTACGCAAAAAGTCATGCCTTTATCTGGCATGACTTTTCTTTTGGTACGGTTTTTTTATTCTTTATCCGGTCCAACATCGAAATCCGGTCCAACATCGAACGCACCTGCATTCTTTTGTTCCAGCACACGAATCATGTGGTAAAACAGGTCGCTGATGGGCGTGGGCACACCGTATTCCCGTCCCAGACGAGACAGCGTTCCCGAAAACATTTCTACCTCAGTCGGTCTGCCCGCCTCGATGTCCTGCAAGGTGGACGGCTTGCCCCACGCGGGCACGCACTTTGCCATCTCGCGCTGGCGGATGAGGTCATCCTCACCCAGATCGACGCCCATGCGCTGTGCCACCGCGATGACTTCCCGGCAGGATGCCTCGCGAATCCAGTTTGCGTCGTTTCCGTCCTCGTACCACGCAGCATAGGGAATGCCCAGAATGGCCGCAGACTGATTTTCGCTGACGTTTGCCATGTACTTGGCCCACTTAATCCGAATCATATCGTCCGGATTTTCGTAGTGCAGTCCAGCGCGGTCAAACAGTTCCTGCACCCGTGCGACGCGGTCGCTGATTGTGTGGTTGTTGGCCTCACCGAAATAATAGGTGCCCAGATCGGGGTCGTAGGTGCACACGCCGTTCTGCATGAGGACAGCGCGGCGAACCATGCCGTAAATCACATGCTCCCAGCCGTAAACCTTAGCGATCATCTCCTCGGCGCTGATGCCGTTGAGGAAGGGCAAAATGATCGTGTTTTCCCCGACCTGACCGGAAATGTCCTGAATCGCCTGCTCCAGTCCGCCAAATTTAACGGTCACGATCACAAGGTCAGCCGGTGCGGTCTGCTCGCCCGGCGACACGATCTGAAAATGACAGTTCTCACCGTTGATGGTCACGCCCTGCTGCTCCAGCCGTTCCCGGCGTGCGCCATCCGCGATAACCCGGAAATTCTCATAACCAACTGCGCGGCACAATTCACGCGACAGCGAGCAGCCAATACCGCCCAATCCGATCAGCGCTACCGTTTTGATCTGTTCCATCTGAAACGCCCCCTAAAAAGTCATGTTTTTCGTCTTATTGTATCATATCCTGTCTGTGCTGACAACGCACATCGGTGATTCCCGCCTTTTACCCGCGCGTATTTTGTGATATACTTTGTAGTATATTGGCTGATTGTAGCCTTTTTCCACCATCAGGCGGGTTCTGGTTCCCCGCCGTATATTTTGGAGCGATTGACCGATGAAAAAACTTGTTATTGGCATTTTAGCCCATGTCGACGCGGGCAAGACCACGCTGTCCGAAGGGCTTTTATATCTTTCCGGTGCGCTGCGCCGCCGCGGACGTGTCGACCACAAGGACGCATTCTTAGACACCGACGCGATTGAACGCGAGCGCGGCATCACGATTTTTTCCAAGCAGGCCGTCTTCCCGCTCGGAGACGACGTGCAGGTCACCCTGCTGGACACCCCTGGTCACGTAGACTTTTCGGCTGAGATGGAACGCACCTTACAGGTGCTCGACTGCGCCATTCTGGTCGTAAGCGGTACCGACGGCGTACAGGGTCACACGCTGACGCTGTGGCAGCTGCTCGAGCGGCGCGGCATTCCGACCTTCCTGTTCGTCAACAAGATGGACCTGCCGGGTGCCGACCGCACCGCGCTGCTTGCCGACCTGCAAGCTCAGCTGTCCGACGGCTGCATCGACTTTTCGGACACGCCGGACGCGCTCTACGAGGCGCTTGCGACCACCGACGAGGAACTGCTCGACCGCTATCTTGCAGGCGAGATGCCGACCGACGCACAGATCGCCGGTCTGATTGCCTCCCGCCGTGTTTTCCCCTGCTTCTTTGGCGCGGCGCTACCGCTGGACGGCGTACAAGAATTTCTGGACGGTCTGTCGCGCTTTGCGCGCATCCCCGACTATTCGGACGACTTCGCCGCCCGCGTTTTCAAGATCACCCGCGACGAACAGGGCGCACGCCTGACCCATTTGAAGATCACAGGCGGCAGTCTGACCGTGCGCAGCGCGATCTCGGGCGAGACTCACGGCGAGAGCTGGCAGGAAAAGGTCAGCCAGATTCGCATTTACTCGGGTACGCGTTTTCAGACCACTGACCGCGCCGATGCAGGCACGGTATGCGCGGTAACCGGTCTGACCCAGACCTATCCCGGTCAGGCGCTGGGCGCTGACCCGGGTGGTGAAGCCGCGGTGCTCGAACCGGTTCTGACCTATCGCGTGCTGCCGCCGGACGGCTGCGACAGTCACACCTTGCTGCAAAAACTCCGTCTGATTGAGGAAGAAGACCCGCTTTTGCGCGTGCTGTGGAGCGAAGCGCTCGAGGAGATCCACATTCAGCTGATGGGACAGGTACAGCTCGAGGTACTCACACGACTGCTCGACGAGCGGTTTGGTCTGGCGGTCACCTTCGATCAAGGCAACATCGTATACAAGGAGACCATCCAAAACCCGGTCATCGGCATCGGTCACTTTGAGCCGCTGCGCCACTATGCCGAGGTGCATCTCCTGATCGAACCCGCCGAGCGCGGCAGCGGTATCACGCTGGACACCCGCTGTCCGGCTGACCAGCTCGACCCGTCCTATCAGAGACTCATCCTAACCCACCTCGCCGAGCGCGAACACCCGGGTGTACTGACCGGTGCGCCGCTGACCGACGTGAACATCACAGTGCTGGCCGGACGGTCACACGTCAAGCACACCGAGGGCGGCGACTTCCGGCAGGCGACCTACCGTGCGGTGCGTCAGGGATTGACGCAGGCGGACAGCGTGCTGCTCGAGCCGTGGTATGCCTTTACGCTGCGCGTGCCGCAGGGCAATGTTGGCCGCGCAATGACCGACATCCAGCGCATGAGCGGTACCTTTGAATCGCCCACTCAGCAGGGTGAGTTCGCCGTGCTGACCGGTGAGATTCCGGTTGCATCGGCACGCGGCTACGCTGCCGAGGTCACCGCATACACCAGTGGGCGCGGTCAGCTGTCGTGCACGCTGCTTGGCTATCGTCCGTGCCACAATGCCGAAGAAGTCATCGAAGCCGCAGGCTACGATCCCGACCGCGATGTGGACAACCCGACCGGCTCGGTCTTCTGCTCGCACGGTGCGGGTTATCTCGTTCCCTGGAACGAAGTCCCCGCGCACGCGCATGTCGATTCCGGTCTGTCACTCACGCCCAAGGACGAACCCCAGCGTACGCCGCAGCGTGCAGCGGTCTGGTCGGGCGGTAGCGGTCTGGACGCCGAACTGGAAGAAATCTTTGTGCGCACCTATGGCCCGATCAAAAACCGTGGACTGGACGCGTTCCGGCAGAGCCTCAAGCGTACCCCGCCGCCGTCGGTCGACAATCTCTCGCGCGTCAAGCCCGACGACTACCTGCTCGTCGACGGCTACAACATCATTTTTGCCTGGGACGAGCTCAAAGCCCTGGCCGACGACGATCTGGACGCTGCCCGTTCGGCACTCATCCACCTGCTGAGCAACTATCAGGGCGTCAAAAAATGTCACCTCATCCTAGTATTTGATGCCTACCGCGTCAAGGACAATCCGGGTTCGATCGAGAAGGTACACGGCATCCATGTGGTCTACACCAAGACCGCCGAGACCGCCGACATGTACATCGAGAAAGCATCCTACGACCTGTCCCGCGCCCATCGCGTCAAGGTTGCAACCTCGGACGGTCTGGAACAGGCTATCATTCTGGGGCACGGTTCCGAGCGCATGACGGCAAACGAGCTGCTCTGGGAAGTCCGCGCCGCCTGCCAGCAGATCGAGGACTTTCTGCGCCATCAGTGACTTTACCCTATGCCAAATGCTTATAGCATGCCGCGTTTTTCCCTAAAAATCGCATCGGGCTTGACCACGTTCCGGGCTGCACGCTCAATTTCTCCAATTTTTCGCACGCGCTGCCGGTCAAAGCGGCTCGGTAAGCTATGGCAAACCGGATGTGTTCCAGCTATTCCGTTCGGTTATACCCCTTCTATTGACATTCGTCAGGCCGCGGGCTATCATAAGGCTAACCAATCAGTTCAGTGCCCATCCACATGGGATGGGATAATAGGAAATCGGGTGCAAATCCCGAGCGATCCGGTCACTGTGAAACGGGAGCGTCTCCGTAAAAGCGCCATTGTCCGACGGACGAGAAGGCACGGAAATGCTGTGAACGTAAGCCAGGAAGCCTGCTGAACTGTGCTGGTGGGAACTTCCGCAGAAAGCGTCCCGCCGGCCGGTGCGCCGATCTGTGGTGCCGGTCTGCCTGCTTTTGCCCTGTTCTCACCGAACAGGGCTTTTTTGTGCCCTAAATCGACAAAAATCAAAGGAGATCGATCACCCATGAACCTCGGAAAACGCCTGCTAGCCGGCGCACTCGGTCTGTGTCTGGTCTTTTCGCTCACCGCCTGCGGCGGCAGCAACAGCCAGGACACGCAATCCACCACGCCTGCTACGTCCGAGACGACGACGCAGTCGTCCGGCTATCCCCTGACCGTCACCACCTACAACTACGCGCGGCAGCCGGTGGAAGAGACCTTTGAAAAGGCTCCTGAACGCGTATGGGCACAGGGTCAGGATAACATCGAGATCCTGCTCGCACTCGGTCTTGCCGACAAGATCGTAGGTGCATGCGGCCTGGACGGTGCAGTCCGCGCCGACTTGCAGGATGAATTTGAGACCATCAACTATTATGATACCTTCCCCGGCAAGGAGACCGTGCTCGGTCTTCAGCCCGACTTCATCACCGGTTGGTATAGCACCTTTGACGACAAGCGCATGGGTGATGTTGGCTTCTGGCACGAACGCGGCGTGAACACCTACATGGCGCTCAACAGCGCATGTCGCGGTTCGTCGACCGACGCACCCCAGACGATCGCCGAGGAGATGGAAGACATTATGACGCTGGGCAAGATCTTCGGCGTAGAAGATCGCGCACAGCAGCTTGTGGACGAGATCCAGGACGAACTGGTCAAAATCCAGGACTATGTAAAGGACAAAGAGCCGCCGCGCATCGCCGTTTTGGAAGATGAGGGTGACAGCTACCGCGTGTACAGTCACACAACGCTGGGCGGCAACGTCGCGGAGCAGGTGGGTGCCGTGCTTGCCGTCGGTGCAGACGACAACACGGCGAACATCTCGGCCGAAGAACTGATCTCTGTCAACCCCGATGCCATCTTTATGGTCTGGTATGATGGTTATACGGTCGGTGAGACCGATTACGCAGGCGACCATGTTGTCGAACTGCTCACCAAGGACCCCAAGTTTGCCTCGCTCAGCGCGGTGCAGAACGGTAAGGTCTTCCCCATCAACCTGTCGGGCATCTATTGCAGCGGCATGCGCACGCTGGACGGTGTGCTGGACTTTGCCCAGGCACTCTACCCCGACCTGTACCCGGATGCCAAATAAGCCATGAAACAAAACGGAATACTTCGCGGTCGACCGACCTATCTGTTGGTCATCGCGCTTCTGACTGCTGCCGTCCTGCTTTCGCTTGCGGCAGCGGTCACCCTGGGCTCGGTAGACATCTCCATCGGAGAGGTCTACCGCGTCATTTTGTTTAAAACCTTTGGCGTAGGCGACCCAGCGATCTACGGCGCAGGCGCGGTCAGCGACATTGTTTGGTTTGTCCGTCTGCCCCGGCTGGTACTCGCCGTCGGTGTGGGCATGTGTCTGTCGCTTGCCGGCGTGGTCATGCAGGCCATCGTGCGCAATCCCCTGGCCGACCCCTACGTGCTCGGCGTGTCCTCGGGCGCGTCGCTCGGCGCCTCCCTCGCCATTCTGACCGGTGTGGACACCGGTCTGCTCGGCGCAAACGCGCCCGGTGTGCTGGCCTTCATTGGTGCGTTCGCCGTATCGGTCGCCGTTGTCGCACTGGCAAACCTCGGCGGACGCGCCAACGCGGTCAAACTGCTGCTCGCTGGTACGGCACTGTCGTCGGTATGTGCGGCTTTCTCCAACTTCCTGCTCTACCTGTCGGCAAGCGCCAACGCCGCCCAGACGCTCATGCGCTGGACGATGGGCAGTCTGGCCGGTGCCGAATGGCCGACCAACATCCCCATTCTGGTCATCAGCCTGCTCGGACTGCTCTTTTTCTGGAGTCAGTTCCGCACGCTCAACCTCATGCTGCTCGGTGACGACACCGCGCTGACGCTGGGTGTCGATCTGCACCGCAGACGGCTTGCCTACCTGCTCGTCGCCTCGCTTCTGGTCGGCTGCGCGGTCTACACCGCCGGGCTCATTGGCTTTGTTGGTCTGGTCATCCCGCACATCGTGCGCATCCTGTTCGGCTCCGACCACAAAAAGATCGTGCCGATCTCGGCGCTGCTTGGTGCCATCTTCCTGTTGTGGGCAGACGTGCTCTGCCGCGTGCTCATTCCCGGTGCCGAGCTGCCCATCGGCGTGCTCACTGCCATGATCGGCGCACCCTGCTTTATCTGGCTCATGGTACGCCGCAAATATGGATTCGGAGGTGGAGACTGATGGAAATTCGTACCGATGACCTGCATGCCATGCTGGGCGGCACGGAGATTCTGCACGGCATCGACTTTACCGCCGGTGACCGCTCACTGGTCGGCGTGATCGGCCCCAACGGGTCGGGCAAGTCCACGCTGCTCAAGTGCATCTACCGCGTACTCAAGCCATCCGAAGGCGCGGTTTTTGTGGACGGTCAGCCGCTTTCCGAATACCGTGTCCGCGACTCCGCAAAAAAGATCGCCGTACTTGCACAGCACAACTTCTATAACTTCGAATTCACTGTACAGGATGTCGTGCTCATGGGACGTGCGCCGCACAAACGGGCACTGGAACGCGACTCGGCCGCCGATTTCAAGATCGTGCACGAGGCAATGGAGCGCGTTGGCGTTGCCTCGCTGCGTGACCGTCTGTTTTCCACCCTGTCCGGCGGTGAACAGCAGCGCGTCCTGCTCGCCCGTGCACTCGCCCAGCAAACACCCTGCCTGATTCTGGACGAGCCGACCAACCATCTGGATATCAAGTATCAGCTGGAACTGCTCGATCTGGTGCGCAGCCTAGACCGCACGGTCATCGCCGCCATCCACGACCTGAACATCGCTGCCATGTACTGTGACACCATTTTCGTCATGCAGTCCGGCCATATCGTCGCCGCAGGCGCTCCGCGCGACGTACTCACCCGTTCGCTCATCCGGTCGGTGTACGAAGTAGACGCCGATGTGTTCACCGACTCCGACGGTCTGTTGCGCGTGCTGTTTTATCCCCAGTCTCTTGTGTAAAATCGGTCTTCTTGTCGATTACAGTAGGCTTTCGTCTCATCCTGTGATATGATAAAGGAAACTCACATCTCCCACGGAGGCCGTTTTTATGAAACTCGCTTTAATTTTTCCCGGTATCGGCTACCACGCAGACAAACCGCTGCTCTATTACAGCACGCGACTGGCACGCAATGCCGGATTTGACATCCGCACCATACAATATGATCCATTCCCCGACGATGCGCTGGGTTCCAGAGAGCGCATGATCGAGTGCGTACGGCAGGCGCTGGACGCTGCCGAAGCACAGTTTGGCAGCATTGACTTCACGCAATATGAGGAACTGCTCTTTATCTCCAAGAGCATCGGCACGGCGGTCGCCTCGCTGTTTGCCGACCGGCACGGCCTGACACCTTTCCACTTTTACTTCACCCCTGTGGATGCATCCCTGCCACGTTTACAGCCGCGCGGCATCGTATTTCACGGTACCGCCGACCCGCTGGCAACCACCGATCTGGTCGCTGAGACCTGCCGGGAGAAGGAACTGCCACTGCATCTGACTGGACACGGCAATCACTCGCTGGAAACCGGACAAGTGCTCGATGACGTGCGTGAGCTGCGCCATGTCCTCGAACTCTGTGAGCATTACCTGAAAACACTGTAAAAAGCACCCCGGAACCCATAGGTTTCGGGGTGTTTGCTTTGAAAATAAAAAAAGAAAAGACCCGGAAAATCCAGGTCTTTTTCTTGGCGGAGAACGAGGGATTTGAACCCTCGCGACGCTTTCGCGCCCTACTCCCTTAGCAGGGGAGCCCCTTCACCACTTGGGTAGTTCTCCATTTTCACTTGTTCCGCCAATCTGAAGATTGGCGGAGAGGGTGGGATTCCTTTTTCTGCGGAAAAAGCCACGGCGGTTGAAACATGCCACAGGCATGTTTCCAAGAGCCGCCTTTCGAATCCTATTTTATATTCCGCCAATTTAAAATTGGCGGAGAGGGTGGGATTCGAACCCACGCGCCCTTTCGGACAAACGGTTTTCAAGACCGCCTCGTTATGACCACTTCGATACCTCTCCGTATCACGTGTCCAATAAGCAGGTTCTATTATAGCATCGACCCCACCCCTTGTCAAGCACTTTTCTTTTTTATCTACATTTTACTTTTCCCGCCGGTTCGCCTTTACATGATTCCGGTATGATAGAATGTACAAAATCTGCGGTCTGCCTTGCCCTCGCGGCACAAAACCGATATACTAAATTTAGGTTTTCTGAAAAACCAAAATCCGCTCACGAATGAGGAATGCTACCATGCCTACAATTTATTGTGTAGAAGACGACGTAAATATCCGCGAACTGGTGCTGTACGCCCTGCGCGCTTCGGGCTTTGAAGCCGAAGGGTTTGACAGTGCCGGACCGTTTTTTGAGCGCGTGGAGGAAGCTTGTCCCGATCTCGCCCTGCTCGACATCATGCTGCCCGGTATGGACGGACTGACCATTCTGCACACGCTGCGCAACACCCCGCGCACGGCTTCCCTGCCGGTTATCCTGCTGACCGCCAAGACCGCCGAATATGATAAGGTCCGCGGTCTGGACGACGGTGCAGACGACTACCTGTGCAAGCCCTTTGGGGTCATGGAGCTCATGTCCCGCATCAAGGCTGTCCTGCGCCGTGCCGCGCCCATGCAGCCCGCTTCCAGTGCGCTGACGCTGGGTGAGATCACGCTGGACACCGCCCGTCATACGGTCGAGGCTGCCGGTCAGCCGGTCGTGTTGACGCTCAAGGAGTTCGATCTGCTGCACTACTTAATGGAGAACGCCGACATCGTACTCTCCCGCGAAAAGATCATGGAAGCTGTCTGGGGCTTTGGCTTTGAGGGTGAGAGCCGCACGGTGGACATGCACATTAAGACCCTGCGTCAGAAGCTGGGCACGCCCAGTGCACAGATTCAGACCGTGCGCGGCGTCGGCTACAAGATCGGAGCCGAGCCCAAATGAAAAAACAAATCTACCGCCGGATGCTGGCGTTGGCCATCCTGATCGCCCTGCTCACCAGCGGTGCCATGCTCGCGCTGCGTGTCCGGGACGGTCTGCATGAGCTGAGCGAACAGACTTCCCGTCAGGCTGCAATTGCTGCCGCCGGATATCTGGCCGCTGCCGATCCCGATGAGGCGCTGCACGCAATCGGCAACTCGGACACCTCGCGTGTGACCATGATTTCTGCCGACGGCACGGTGCTGTACGACTCCAACGCCGATGCCGCTACGATGGAAAATCATTCCAATCGCCCGGAGTTCGAAGCCGCTCGCGAGACAGGTACCGGTGAGGGCATCCGCATCTCGTCCACGCTCGACGAGCTGACCTGTTATGTCGCGCTGCGTCTGCCGAGCGGCGACGTGCTGCGTGTGGCCAACACGACCGACCTGCTTGTCCGCTCACTGATCGACACCATCCCGGCTATGGTCGTGGTCATCATTATCATCTGTCTGCTGTCGGCCTTTGTCTCTGCCCGTCTGACCGAGCAGCTTGTCCGCCCGATCAACGCCATCGACCCCACCAAACCGCTCAAGACCGATGTGTATGACGAGCTGACCCCGCTTCTGCGCCGCCTCAACGCGCAGAATCAGCAGATTTCTCTGCAAATCGCCGCGCTGCGCCGCAAACAGATCGAATTTGACGCCATCACGGCAGGCATGGACGAAGGTCTGATTTTACTTGACGAGCACCTGTCCGTTCTGACGTGCAGCCGTGCTGCCCGCCGTCTGCTCGACGCACCGGTCGCACCCGGTTTGCCGCTCGATTCCTTCGAGTGTGACGAGGCCATTCTGCACGCCGCACAGATCGCGCAGGCGGGTGAATCCACCGTCTACACCTTAGAGCGTGCCGGCAACCAGCTGCGCCTGTCCTTCAGCCCGGTGCACGTCGATGACGGCATTCGCGGCGTGGTCATGCTGGTGCTGGACATCTCCTCGCAGTACGCTGCCGAGCAGTCCCGCCGCATGTTTACCGCAAACGTCACCCACGAGCTCAAGACCCCGCTGACCTCGGTACTGGGCTACGCCGAGATGATTCGTTACGGTCTGGCCAAGCCCGAGGATGTGCCCGGTTTTGCCTGCCGCATCCACGACGAGGCCGCCCGCCTGCTCGCGTTGGTCGATGACATTATGAAGCTGTCCCGTCTGGATGAAGGCCGCGGCAGCCTCAACTTTGAAGACATCGACTTGTACCAGCTGGCAGGTTCGGTGTGCGAGCGCATGAGCGACAAGGCGGCAAAGCATCAGGTGCGCTTTGCTATGCACGGTGCGCCCTGCGTCATCCGTGGTATTCCCACCATGATCGACGAAGTGGTCACCAACCTATGCGACAACGCCATCAAGTACAACCGTCCGGGTGGCACGGTGGACATCGAGCTCAAGAAAACCGCGTCGGGTGTCACCCTGCGCGTGGCCAACACCGGTGCTGCCATCCCGGCCGACTCCATCCCCCACATCTTCGAGCGCTTTTATCGCGCCGACGCTTCGCGCTCGCATGAAGTTCCGGGCACCGGCCTGGGTCTGTCCATCGTCAAGCACATCTGCGAGATTCACAGTGCGGTCATTTCGGTCACGTCCGAATCTGACAACACGGTATTTACCGTGCAGTGGCCGTCCGACCCCGGGGTGATGATGTGATTCCGCATGTCACAGTCTGTGAGGCATCGGTCACCCAGCTGTCACTCGATCAGTGCGAAACGCTGCTCTGTCCGTCCCGGTTGGAGGCTCTGACACGTATCAGCCATCCACAGGCGCAAGCCGCGTCGCTGACTGGTGACCTGCTGTTGTGTGCTGCCGTGCGTCATGTTCGACCGGATACCGCGTTCCCGCTCGTGCGGGCCGCACGGCCGTCCGGGCAGCCCTATCTGACGGACTTTCCCGACCTGCACCTATCCATCTCGCACAGCGGCGACCAAGTAGTCTGTGCGGTCGCGGATGTGCCGGTCGGCATCGATCTGGAACTGCCTCGCCCGGTGCGTCCCGGACTTGCCGCGCGATGGTTCGATGCCGACGAGCAAGCACTGATCGCACGCGATTCGTCTACTTTTTTCGATTTGTGGATGGTCAAGGAAGCCGTGCTCAAGGAAACCGGCTGCGGACTGGCACACGGTCTGCGCGAGGTTTCGGTCGCACTCGACCCACTTCCTCACCTGACGCGTCCGGTCTTTGGACAGTTACACGCAATCGCACGCGTTCGGCTGTCCTGCGGCCATCACGCCATGCTATCTGTTCCCGGAACGGTCTCGCCTGCCGTAACCGTCCTCTCGCCTCATATCACAGATTTTTTGTAAGTATTTACCGTCTGCACACAAATGCAGACGGTTTTTTTCAGCATTTTGCCTTGAATTACCCGGCTGAGATTGCTATAATATGGTTAGTAAACTATGTCGGCTGCCCGGAGCCGGTTTCCGGCCGCGCGGAGCACGTCCGGTATCTGGAAGTCTTAACGGAGGGTTTCTTATATGAAAAACATCTTGTTTGTCGCATCCGAATGCGTCCCGTTCATCAAGACCGGCGGACTGGCCGACGTTGTCGGCGCGCTGCCCAAGTCTCTTGACCGCGAACAGTTCGACGTGCGCGTCATCATCCCCAACTACATGGCCATTCCCGAGCGTTACCGCAACAATTTCGAGTACGTCTCACATTTCTATATGGATCTCGGCGGTCTGGGTTCGGTTTATGTCGGCATCCTGACCTATCAGCTCGACGGTGTCACCTATTACTTCATCGATAACCAGTACTATTTCGGTGGCCCCAAGCCGTACGGCGACATCCACTGGGATATTGAGAAGTTCTGCTTCTTCTCCAAGGCTGCGCTGTCCATCCTGCCGACCATCGGTTTCCATCCCGACGTTATCCACTGCCACGACTGGCAGACCGGTATCGTTCCGGTATTTCTGCACACGCTCTTCAAGGATAACCCGTTCTATCACGGCATCCGCACGATCATGACCATTCACAACCTGCGCTTCCAGGGCATCTGGGACATTCCCACCCTCAAGCTGTACACCGGCCTGCCCGATTGGGTCTTCACCCCCGACCGCATGGAGTTCAAGCGCGATGCCAACATGCTCAAGGGCGGTCTGGTCTTTGCCGACCGCATCACCACGGTTTCCGACACCTATGCCGGTGAGATCCAGTGCGAATTCTACGGCGAGGGTCTGGACGGTCTGCTGCGCGCTAAGAGCGGCACGCTGTCCGGTATCGTCAACGGCATCGACTACGACATCTACAATCCGGCAACCGACAAGGACATCGACACCCAGTACAGCACCCGCAACTACCTCAAGGGCAAGGCAGCCAACAAGGCAGCATTGCAGAAAGAACTCGGCCTGCCCGAAGATCCCGACACCATGCTCATCGCTATGGTCACCCGTCTGACCGACCAGAAGGGTCTGGATCTGGTCAACTGGATCATCGGCCGGCTGGTTGAATCCCGTGTGCAGCTGGTTGTCGTTGGTACCGGCGACCCGCGCTACGAGGGTCTGTTCCGCCACATGCAGGACGTAGAACCCGACAAGGTACGCGCTTACATTGCATTCAACGAGGGCTTCGCGCACAAGGTTTACGCCGGTGCAGATGCCATGCTCATGCCCTCGCTCTTTGAGCCCTGCGGCCTGACCCAGCTCATCTCGCTGCGCTACGGCACCGTGCCGATCGTCCGCGAGACCGGCGGCCTGCGCGACACCGTCCAGCCGTATAACGAGTACGAGCAGACCGGTACCGGCTTCTCGTTCTGCAACTACAATGCCGACGAAATGCTGTCCACCATCTACTATGCAGAGCAGACCTACTACGACAACCGCAAGGCATGGAATAATATTGTAAAACGCGGCATGCAGCAGGACTTCTCCTGGAACAGCTCGGCACGCAAGTACGAGGCACTGTACAACGAACTTTGCAGCTTATAAAACCGGACGTTTTCCCGGTTTTACCTCCTTTCCTATCCCCTTACATCACGTTTGACAGGCAGGGACGGCAAAAACGCCGTCCCTGCCTGCATATCTATTTCCTGTTTCCTGCGATTACATTTTCTGAAATTGCAGGATTTTTTATTACAATCCAGTTACCTTTCTTGACATGCCTCCTGCCCCGCCCTATACTGTCACTGTATTAACATAATTCATACAGTTTAGCGAAAAGGTCTAAAAAAAGAAGTGAGAGGAGACTTTCCCATGCCAAAAATGACCGACAATCCATCCCCTGTGAACCAGCAGGATGTCACGCCGGAAGCTGACAAGGCGCAGAAGAATACCGCTCCCGTCCGCAACCGGTATGCCGATACGATGAACAAGCCTCACCGCAAGCTCCCCAAGCCGCTGCGGATTGGTCTGACCGTGCTGATTCTGGCCGGTCTGATTGGCGGCGGTGTGTATGTAGTCAAGAAAACCGGCCAGTCTGACACCGAATCCACCATCCAGACCGCGGTCTCCAGCCGCGGATACCTCGAGACCTACATCGAGGGCAACGGCTACACAGCCGCCAAGACCCGCGCCGAACTGGGCAAGGACATCAAGGGCAAGGTACTGACCATCAGCGCGCACACGGGCGACACGGTCAAGACCGGTCAGGTTCTGATGACCATTGACCCTGCTGAGACCCGCAAGGAGCTCGAACAGGCACAAACTGCACTCAACGAGGCACAGAAGAGTGTCAACGAGGCCAACAAGACCCTCAGCGAACTGGTCGTCACCGCCCCCTTTACCGGCCGTCTGCTGCCGCCGGGTGAAGTGACCTCGGAAAGCACCACCCAGACGACCAGCGGCGAGACCACCACTACCCCGACCAGTCCGGAAGAAGTCAAGATCCAGAAGGGTGACGACGTGGCATCGGGCACCGTTCTGGGTACGCTGGTCGACGACACCAACATGCGTCTGGAACTGTATTACAGCTATGCGTACATCGACAAGCTCAAGGTCGGCCAGACCGCGTCCATCTCCATTCCCCAGACCATGGGCTCGGTCACCGGCACGGTAGAAAAGATCGACCGCATCGAAAAGATCTCCAACGAAGGCGGCCGACTGTTCCGCGCAACCGTCACCTTCCGCAACCCGGGCACGCTCAAGGCGGGTATGGACGCGACTGCAACCATTGCAGCCGACGGTCTGAACATCGCGCCAACCGGCTCGGGCAAGCTCATGTACAGCCGTGAGACCAAGCTGACCGTCAAGGCCGCAGGCAAGGCAACTGCAAACTGCGCACCCAGCTATCAGAAGTTCTCGGCTGGCCAGACCATTCTGGCGCTTTCGAGCGAAGAGGCGACCACTGCGCTGCAGACCGCACAGCAGCTGGTACAGACCCGCCAGGAGACCGTTAAGGAACTCAACGAGCGCATCGCCAAGTGCACGGTCGTTTCCCCGATCGATGGTATGGTGCTGTCCATGAACGCTACCGAAGGACAGGAGCTTCTGGGCGACACCCCGCCCTGCGTCGTTGCAGACACCGATAACATCGTCATCAACGCCGATATCTCTATGAGCGACGTGGCAAGCGTACAGGCCGGTCAGCCGGCGTCCATCACCATGAACCTCGGCACCGATACCCTCACCTTTACCGGCACCGTTCAGTCAGTCGGTCTGGAAGCCAACAAGAACAACAACAGCCAGGGCTCCATGCCCACCTTCCCGGCAGTGATCTCGGTCGATCCGGTCGAGGGTCAGACCCTGCGTCCTGACTTCTCGGTCGAGTACCGCATCACCACCGCGCAGTCCGATGACTGCATCATGGTTCCCTCGACGGCTGTCGTCAACACCAACGACGGTGTCGCAGTCTTTGCACAGCCCGCAGAAGGCCAGACCTTCGAGAACACCCTGCCCATTCCCGAGGGTTCGGATGTACCTGACGGTTTTGTACTCGTTCCGGTACAGATCGGCATTTCCGACTCCCAGAACACCGAGATCGTTTCCGGTCTGGACGAGGGCGTGACCGTCTTCCTCGCAGGCCCGCAGGATCAGTTTGACCAGAACAATATGGGCGGCTCGGCCATCGCGGTCGGTTAAAAGGAGGGCGAGACATTCATGTTTTTCCGCAAACACAGTCCACCGCCTCCAGCCGAATTTGATGACTCCCTGCTCATCGATGTGCAGCATCTGAGCAAGATTTATCACGAAGGCAAGGAAAACGAGGTGCGGGCGCTGGACGATATCTCGCTCGCCGTGCCCTGGGGACAGTTCCTGTGCATTCTGGGTCAGTCGGGTTCGGGCAAGTCCACGCTGATGAACATTCTGGGCTGTCTGGATATCCCGACCTATGGCATCTACCGTCTGGGCGGTCAGGCGGTCAACGAGATGCGCCCGTCCACCCTGTCCGGCATCCGAAACCGTGAAATCGGCTTTATCTTCCAAGGTTTTAACCTGATCCCCGCGCTCACCGCGCTGGAAAACGTCGAGCTGCCGCTCATCTACCGCGGCATGCCCAAGGCGCAGCGCCGTGAGCTGTCCATTACCGCACTCGAGCAGGTCGGCCTGGGCCACCGTCTGCATCACCGTCCTTCCGAGATGTCGGGCGGTCAGCAGCAGCGCGTCGCCATCGCACGCGCGGTCGCAGCCAAGCCGCCGATCATCATGGCCGACGAGCCGACCGGTAACCTGGACTCGGCCTCCGGCCGCGAGATCATGGAACAGCTGTCCGCACTCAATCGCGCCGGCACGTCCATCATCCTCATCACCCACGACAACCACCTCGCCGAAATGGCCGAGCGCATCGTCACCATTCAGGACGGTCACATCGTATCCGACCGTCCCGGGAAAGGAGGACTGTCATGAACTGGCTTCAAACCATCCGCATGGCGCTCAAGGCCATCTCGAACAACAAGGTGCGCTCCTTCCTGACCATGCTGGGCATCATCATCGGTGTCGGCGCGGTCATCTCACTGGTTGCGTCCATTCAGGGCATGGCCACCCTGTCCCGCCTGCAATACGAGGCGATGGGTACCAACAAGATCACGATTTACGGCAATGGCCTCAAATCTGCCGACTGGAACGATCTGGAAGACACACTGAGCATCGACCTGAAAGACCGTGTCAAGGGCTGGTCTCCCCAGCGCACCTACTATGACTGGCAGTCCAAGGGCGTGCAGTATCGCTCCAAGGTCCTGGCCAACCAGAAGTACACCACCAACATCTACTTTGGTAATCAGGATTACAGTACGGTCACCAACATGCGCATTGTATCCGGCCGTGACATCAGCGCTGCCGACTGCGCCCGCAGTTCACGCGTTTGTATCATCGGTGAAGCCGTGCGCAAATACTTTTTCGGTGCAATGAGCCCGCTTGGACAGCACATCCGCATCGGCGGCAAGAGCTTCGAGGTCATCGGCGTATACGCCGGCAAATACGGCGGCAAGCTCAACACCGGTGACCAGCTGGTCGTACTGCCCTACACCCTGCAGCCGCTGATGATGGAAGTCAGCGTCTATGACAGCCGCAACTACATCATTCAGGCACAGACCAAGGACGATATTCAGCCTATCGTCGACACGATCAACGCGAAATTCAAATCCCGTGCAGGCAACAACGGTTATTTTGAATGTAATTCCGATGCACAGTTCCAGGAACAGGCGCAGGCATCGAGCAACCAGCTCGCACTGCTCGGCGGTGGCGTTGCAGCCATCTCGCTGCTGGTCGGCGGCATCGGCATTATGAACATCATGCTGGTCTCGGTCACCGAGCGTACCCGAGAAATCGGTATCCGTATGGCGATCGGCGCACGCAGACGCGATATCATCGGTCAGTTCCTGGTCGAATCGGCAGCGGTATCCTGCTGCGGCGGCCTCTTAGGCATCGCTTTGGGCTGCTTCGGCTCGGCAGTCATCGGTAACCTGCTCATCAAACAGCAGACCGCTGCTATGTCCGGCTGGATGCCCGACATCGAACACTTTACCGTCCTGCCCTCGCTCCCGCTGGTTCTGGGCGCGTTCCTGTTCTCGGCGCTCTTGGGCATCATCTTCGGCCTGTACCCCGCAAACAAGGCAGCCAAACTGCAGCCGGTTGACGCGCTGCGCACGCAATAATTGAAGGAGGAAAGATATGGTTAGACGATCTTTTGTCTGCCTGTCCCTGTCGCTCGCGCTGCTTGCGGGTACGGCCGGGGCGGCATTTAAAGATATTACCGACGAAAATCTGGCACAGGCAGCGGCTTCGCTCGACGCACTGGCCATCATGGAAGGCGACGGCGCGGGTAATTTTGAACCCGGCCGCAGCCTGACCCGTGCTGAGTTCACCAAGCTCGCCGCAGCTTCGCTCGGCGTAGGCGACGCAACCGCCTACCAGAGCTACACCCTGTTCCCCGACGTTCTGTACACCCACTGGGCGTCGGGCTACATCGCGGCCATGGTCAAGTCGCCCGATCTCGCCAAAAAGCAGATCATCCGCGGCAACGCCGACGGCACGTTCACCCCGGAAAAACCGGTCACCTACGGTGAGGCGTGCACCATGCTGCTGCGCATGCTCGATTACACCACCGCTGACGTCGGCCCCATCTGGCCGAACGACTACGTCGTCAAGGCGCAGTCCCTCGGACTGACCAAGGGTGCCGCTTCGCACGGCGTCAACGATCCCATCACCCGCGCGGATGCAGCCATTATGCTACGCAACACGCTGCGCACCCCGACCAAGGGCAGCGAAAAGCTGTACACCGCACTGTCCGGTTCCACACCGGTCGAAAATTCCATCCTGCTCGCAACGCCTGAGACCGATTCCTCGCTCCAGGCAGGTCAGCTGCGCTTCTACGAGGGCGGTCAGATTGTGACCCGTCCGGCAGCGAACTCCATCGACAGTGCGCTGGTCGGTGCACGCGGTGTCGTTCTGTTCGACAAGACTGCAACGAACAAGGTCAAGTCCTTCCTGCCCGAGGTTTCCGAGCGCGAGACCTACACGGTCGTACGCGCCGAGCGTCAGCAGATCGTCACCAAGGAGGGCGGTCAGATCGCGGTCGGCCGCAAGGTTCCGGTCGTTGTACAGGGCGCTCTGCAGGACTATATCGAAGCATGGTTCGATATCCGTCAGGGCCAGAAGGTCAACCTCTACTACGACAAGGATCACAATCTGGAACTCATCGCAGTCGACAATGCGTTCGTCTCGGGCGACAGCTACGTCTGGGGCGTCGATACCGTGGCCATCCCCAAGGGCTACCGTGTCGAGCGCAACGGCGCAACCATTCAGGAGGGCGATATCCAGAAATACGACGTTGTCACCCTCGATCCGGCCACCCAGACCGCTCTGGTATCCAACACCCGCATCACCGGTGTATATCAGGAGGCAACCCCGTCCTTCCGCTTCCCGGAAAAGGTCAAGGTACTGGCAACCGAGTTCCCGGTCTCCGAGAAGGCCGCTCCGACCTTCGACAACACCGAACTCGGCAAGAAGGTCACGCTGCTGTTCGATGTCAGCGGTCAGGTGCGCGCGGCAGTGCCCGAGAGCGAACTGTCTGCATCCATGAATGGTATCGTCACCGCAACCACCGAGAGCGAGGTTACCGTACAGCTGTTTAACGGTCTGACCATCAAGGGCCCGGTTGAAAAGGCAGTCAAGAGCGTGGCTGTCGGCCAGATGGTACGTCTGTCGCAGGATACGAACGGCAACCTGCGCGTCACTGAAGCTACCCGCACCACAACCAATCCGGGTGACTGGATCGTCTCCCGCGGTGTTCTGGGCAGCAAGCCGGTTGCACCCGATGTACAGGTCTTTGAGCGTGTTTCGAACAACGGCCCGCTCAATCCGCTCAAGCTCGAAGATATCAAGAACGATGTCATTTCCGGCAAGAACATCGAGACCGTCGTCACCGACCCGTCCGGCACGGTTACCGCCCTCATCATCCGCGATGCAACCGGCGAGAGCTGGGTATGGGGTCTGGTTGAAGGCGCGTCTGAGGTCACTTATCGAGAACTAGGCCAGGAAGGTGATCCAGATTACCTGAAAATCCCGATCTACGACTACAAGGTCAAAATCACAACCCTCGAGGACGGCAAGCCCAAGACCTACACCATCGACGTTGTCGATCAGGTCGACGATCTTGTGGGCAAGCCCACCCCGCTCGGTCTGCCGCGCGCAGCGCTGTCCAACACCGGTGAGATGAACCTCATCTCTAAGAAGCCCATCCGCGTCGGCGCAGTCACGCTCCAAGCCTTTGACGGCTACCAGAGCGTCAAGACCGATGCCGGTGTTTACCCGATCGCAGACGATGTGCCGGTCTTTGTATCCCGCACCAACCAGCTCATCACCCTGCGTCAGGCCAAGGCCGACTACGATGCGTTTGTACTCTATGCCGACGCACCGCTGTCCGAAGGTGGACGCATCTGCATGATTTCGGTTTCCTAACGTCCTTTTCAAGCCATTGCATAGACAGAAAAGCCCTCCGTACCGTGTGGTACGGAGGGTTTTTCCTTTGGTTTGCATTTAAAAGTTATTCTATTGCTTACTTGATGTAGCTATTGAGGGTGCCCAGACGGTATTCGTATTGTCCTCTTTTCGAAAAATCAACCAGCTTTCTATGCCATACACCAGTACAACGAAACGCATTTCGGTCGATAAAACTTTCTGATACTTTTATCTTCTTCTATTTCCCCAGTAAAAACCCGGTCTCCAACATGGAGACCGGTTTTTTAATCGCATCTGCACAAAAAAGAGACCCACTCGTATGAGTGGGTCTCTTCGGTTATGCGTTTATGAACCTGTCTGTGTGGTCGATCAGCGTACCAGATCGTACAGAACTGCGAGCATCTTTGCGCATTCTTCACGGCTTGCCGATACCTTGGGATCGAAGGTGTAACGGCCATTCGTGACGTTGCCGTCAATGATGCCAGCCTGCTGCATGACAGAAACCGGAGTCTGTGCCCAGCCGGAAATCAGGTTTGCATCCGCAAAGATCACCGGTGCATTCTTAGCAGGCAGGGTCTTGCCAGCCGACTGTACATAGCGATAGATCATGGTCGCCATCTCTTCACGGGTGATGCGCATGGTCGGTGCAAAGTTGCCGCCATCCGTACCGGTGGTGATGCCGCGATCTGCTGCCCATGCAATGTACGGTGCACTCCAGCGGGACAGCGAGACGTCCGGGAATCTGGAGGAGGTATAGCCGTTTACATTCGCACCGGCAACGCCTGCCAGCATCTTGACAAACTCTTCACGGGTGACATACAGCGTAGGCTCAAAGTAGCCGCCGCCCGTTCCGTTGATGATGCCCAGGGATGCCAGCTTATTGATGTAAGTTGCGCTCCAGCGAGAGGACGGAACATCAACAAATGCGTTGTAGGTCGGGGTGGTCGTTGTGCTGCCCGAACCGGTCTTGAGCGTATCGGTGGTGATGAGGAAGGTACCGAGTGCATCGGTGGTGAAAGTGACCTTCTTCTTAGAGGACGAGTAATCGGCCTTCATATCGGTAACGTAGGTCGGAGCTGCTGCGTAGACATCAGCTGCACCATAAACCGTGCTGCCACCGTAGGTGGACAGCCAGGTCTTGTCGCCGTTACCGATGCGGTAAACCTTGACATCCGAGGACTTCTCGCCGCTCTTGAGCTTGTAATCAAAGGTGACTTCAACCGAGCCACGGCCAAGGTCGATGACATCGCTGCTGCCGTCCTTGATGAGCAGGACGTACTGATCGTCGTCTTCTTCCTCGAGGTAGAACTCGATATTGGTCTTGTCACATGCGTCGTAAATCTCAGCCAGTGCGCGGTAATCGAAGGTTACAGTGCCCTGATTGGTGGTCAGCTTGAGGCCGGTATCCTCGTCCGCGATCTTATCAAGCGAGCTGCGCGGGACGGTGATGGTGGTATCATCAACCGACTTGGAAGTCTTGACATCGAGTTCGATGTAAGTCTTGTCAGCATCCTCACGCTTTGCTTCCTTCTTGTTCTCATCGAGTGCATCGGACAGTGCCGAAGACGAGAAGGTTACCGTTGCGCTGCCGTTCTTGACAGACGGGGTCTTGTCGACGGTGGTGGTGGATACACGATCGCCGTCTACCTTGGAGGTGTCAGACGAAGACGAACCGGAGGACGAAGAGGAAGAACCGCTGTAAGAATTGAAATCTACATAAATTTCAAACTTATTGGAACCCTTGGAGTCGGTTGCAAGATAAATCGTATCGCTGTTATCGGAATCTCCATCCGTATCAAACCACAGATAGAAGTTGCTTCCGCTGATGCCCTCAAGATAGAAGTCGCCGATCGAGCATTCCTTATTGCTCAGCGAGCCCATTCTCTTCCACTTGTCGGACTTTCCGCTGCCAGAGACATACAGGTCTTCTACCTTGCACGACTGATCATTGATCTTAGGCGTAATATCCAGACCGATCCAGTAATAGCGGTCACCGTTTACACTCTGACGTACCAGATAGTCGTCTGCATCCGCACGCAAATTCAGATAACCGTCGCCCGAGCTTCTCTTTTCAAGATCCCAGTACTTGTAGTTATCATCCTTACTGCTGCTCAGCTGCTTAGCCGATGCTGTAATCGTGGACTTGACCGCGGGCTTGATGGTCAGGGTTGCTTCCTTAGAGCCAATCTGCTTATCATCTTCATACTTCGCCGTTACATGGTATACGCCAACATCCTTAAATTCAGGCATGGTGCTCTGACCGATTGTAGTTGCCTTAGCATTGTCCTTATACCATGTATACGTCCAGTTCTTAGTACCCTCTACTGTACCAGTAAATCCCGGTTCAGATAACTTATGATTTTTACCATCATAGGTTACAGTATCACTTGTAAATGTAATACTGCTAGATACATCCTGCTTTCCACTTGCGGTGAATTTATAAGTCAAATTAAAGCTTTCATAATTCTTGGAAGTTACCAGAATTGTGATTGTATCACTACCACTGGTCGCTGTCTTTGTTGTGATAATCAGCTTATTCCCCTCAACCTTAGCCGACTTAACAACAGCGCTCATGCCAGTCGGTGTATCAAACTTTACATCCTTGAGCGATGTTACATTCTGCGGAAGTTCGAAGGTATAGGTTTTTTCATCCGTAGCAATTACATTTTCCTCAAAATCCTTTGTACCGGAAAACGCAGCTTGCTTAATTTCAAACTGCTTACTTGCTCTTCCAATGGCCTCTCCATCAGTATAAGTTGCAGTCACCTCATAGGCGCCAACGTCAGTTACGCTAGACATCTCTACTGGTGTACTCAGAGCATTTGCAGAGGCAGTCTTTGGAATCACTTCAACATAGGTGTAAGTAACTTTTCCCTCAGGGGTTGCTACCGGGCTGCCATCTACCGTTACAGTAACTTTCGGCTCTACCGGTTTTCCTGTGTAGCTAAGATCATCAAGAGATCTTCCAAAATCTATTGTTACTGTTCCTACAGCCTTCTTAGCAACCTTTACTTCAAACGACTTGCTGACATCTCCACATTTTGCAGTAATAGTCGCTGTTCCAGTTGCATCATCGGCAACTTTAAGCGTGTTAGAGGATTCAATTGTTACTTTGGAATTGTTACTCGTATATTTTACTTCTTCAGTCGTATACGAATCTTCAAACTGATCCAAAACTTCTGCGCTGAGTGTGCGGCTTTCACCTGCAGGAATCTCGATGGACTTGTTATCCGTTACATCAACTTTTCCACCGTCTCCTGTCATGTGAACATAAAGGCCTTTGATCGTCGTTGCCTTTGCAGCTTCACGCACGACTTTCAAAGTCGCAGTGGCCTCTCCGGTAACAGTACCATCTTTAGGAACTGCCTTAATGGTATAGTCTCCAGCCTTAGCCTTAGCATCAACAGTAATGACGCCTGTATCTTCCGCAATACTTACGCCACTACCCCCAACACTAGAAACAGACCATTTGAACTTGTTATTTTCAATTAAGTTGTCGCTTTCACCTTCACTCGAATGCGCAGTAACTGTTACAGATGGCACACTTTCACCATTTACTGTAACAGATTCCTGATTCAATTTGATATGATGAACACTAGTTGCCACCGTCACCGTCGTACCGCTTGTCGTCGTTGAAGCCGGCGGTGTCGTTCCGGGTACGGTTCCCGTCGCAAACGCCATCGGCGCGCTGGTCGCAACCATTGCAACCGCCAGCCAGAAGGCGAGCGCACGTTTTGTATACGAACTCTTCATAAATCATTCCTCCTTCTTTGAGCTCGAAACGAAGGCGCGTCCCTTGCACACGCACTTCAAAAGTCTCTGTCTTGCTGTTATCCTTATTATAGGCGCATCCCAGGTCGGTGTCCAGCGAATTATGGTTAAAATTCAGTTAATATTTACAATTACACTCTCAAAATGCGTCTCATTTTGCAGCAAAAAACCCCACCGGATTTTTTCCAGCAGGGTTTTTCGAGAGGTCAGAAAATCTGTATTTTTGCTTACGCACCCAGGCACAGCGGAGAGAATACAACGTATGCCAGGCACATAATCGCCAGAACGAAGGCTGCAACGTACTTGCCGTTCTTCCACGGAGTCAGATCGACAGCCTGCGCATCGTGCAGGACGAAATCGGTCTCACGCGGATGTACCTTGACGATGATGCACATGATGATCATGTCAATGATAAACAGGAACGCGGTGAAGTACAGATAGTGGGTGTTCTCGAGGACCGGAATCTGATAGCGCAGATAGAACTGCAGCAGGAAGTAGAGAACAACGTGGATCGGAATAACGATCTTTGCAGCGATCGACGGAACCTTCTTCCAGAAGAAGCCGCACAGCAGGCAGACAAACAGCGGGGTGTTGAATGCAGCGAATGCAGAGTTTACGGTCGTGGTGATACCGCCCATGTACATGAAGAACGGAGACATGACGGTCGAAATGATCGCAACGATGGTACCGAAGTTCTGGCCAACCTTTACCATGTGCGCGTCGGTTGCGTTCGGGTTGAACATCGGACGGTGAATGTCCAGCGCATAAATGGTGGAAGCGGAGTTCAGAATGGAGTTAAACGACGACAGGATTGCGCCGAACATAACAGCTGCGAAGAAGCCGAGCAGCCACTTGGGCATAACGTCTGCAACCAGCATCGGGTATGCAGTATCACCGTTGCCCCAGTCGGTAACCTCGGTGTACAGCAGGCGTGCGATGACACCCGGTACAACGATGATCAGCGGGGTGAGGATCTTGAAGAAACCTGCCAGAACAGCACCCTTCTGTGCTTCCTTCAGGTTCTTTGCACCGAAGGTACGCTGGATGATGGACTGGTTGGTTGCCCAGAAGTACATGTTGTTGACCAGCAGGCCGGTCAGCAGCAGCGGCCAGGGCAGGTAAGGCTCGTTGAGGTTGGGTGCGTCGATCGCGTTGAGCAGGGTCTTATCGGTGTTCAGGAATGCATCCAGACCTTCCATGAAGCCGCCGCCATGCGCTGCGCCCAGTGCGATCAGACCGAAGATCGGTACGAGCAGACCGCCGACGATCAGACCCAGACCGTTGATCGAGTCAGATACTGCGATCGCCTTCAGGCCGCCGAAGATCGCGTAAATGGAACCTGCGAATGCGGTTGCGACACAGACAGCAGCGATTGCCCAGAAACGAGCGGAACCTGCGTCCATACCGAACTGCGTAACAAAGACCTGATCGATGCCGAAGATGTTAACGAATACCTGTGCGCCGGCGTACAGTACGTTCGGCAGCATGATGATGATGTAAGAGAGCAGTACAATGAAGGAAACCAGACGGCGGGTACCTGCATCATAGCGCTGCTCGAAGAACTCCGGAACGGTGGTCAGACCGGTCTTGAGGTACTTCGGCATCAGTACGAATGCCAGGATAACCAACGCGATGGCCGAGGTAACTTCCCAGCCCATCGGGCTCATACCGATTCGTACAGCCTGGCCGTTGTTGCCGACCAGCTGCTCTGCGGACAGGTTGGTCATCAGCAGAGAACCTGCGATTACCGGGCCGGTCAGTCCGCGACCTGCCAGATAATAACCATCCTGCGTGTCCAGATTGTCACCTCTGGTCTTCCACCAGGAGATGATTGCGACAAGCGCGGTGAAGGCCACGAATGTCACAGCTGTGAACATAAGATTCATGCTTTCATCCTCTTTCTACACACATTGTCCCGTCGGGCAAGGCGTCCCGTCCGGTCTTTTTGGTTCGTCCCGTGTGCACTCCCCAGTAACTGCACGAGACGAAAACAGGGATTTCCTGTCGCCTTTTGGATGTTTTTGACCTGTCGTTCATGATTCGTTTACAATTCCGACATGTCTTATTCACAAGTTCAATTATATCCAGTTGTGCCCGTGAACGCAATAAAAAATCCATTTTTCACCATATTTTTAGATATTATCACAAATTTCCCAATTTCTTTTTGTGCAACTTATCTGCATTCTGCGTGCCCGTGAACAAATTGCATAAAAAACAGGACGCTCAAAAGCGAGCGTCCTGTGCACTTTGGTTAAATTTAGATGTTATAGCGAGTTTTTATGAGGATATCCGTGTACATTTGCGAGCATGTCGGCTGTTTTCCCTCGATCAGGTACTCATACAGCAGCTGCGGCGGCTGTGTTCCCTGCACACGGGCGTTCTGATCGATGACAAATTCGATCTTGTTCTCGGCCAGGTCGATGCGATTCTGGGGCGTCAGGTCGTACGCGACCACGCGCACTTTGCGTCCCATCTTCTCGATCGCCTCGCATGCACCGTGCTGGCCATGCGCCGTGACATAGATCACATCCAGGTCTTCATGCTCTTCCAGCGCACGCAGCGTCAGCTCATACGCATAATCATCGCGGTTAAAGCAGTGCTGTAAGGGTAAAAGCTGAATATCCGGTGCAATTTTTGCCATTTCCTCGGCGAAACTGACATATCTTGCGCGGTGACCGTGGTTATTGGGATAGGCGGACAGCGCCAGCACCTTACCGCCTGCCGGCAGCATGGAGCGCACCAGACCGGCCGCTGTGCGTCCACCCTGTTCATTGTCCATACCGACAAAACACATCCGTCGGCTGCGCGGCGCGTCGCCGTTGACCGTGATGACCGGAATGCCCAGATCGACAACTCGATCAAGCGCAGCATAGATTTCCGGGGAATCGCTGGGCGTGATCGCCAGACCCTTGATCCCTTCCTTGACCAGTGCCTCGATCGCGTCCAATTCCTGCTGTTCGCCCAGCGATTCCAGCTTGCGGATGACCACATCCAGCCCACGCGAGCGCAGCTTGGCTGCCGCCTCCTCTGCGCCCTCGGCCACGGTCTGCATGGTCGGTGTCTCTACCGATTGAATCAAAAATCCAATTTTTACGCTTACTTTTGCGCGTGCAAGCGCCCGTCCGGCCTGATTTGGTTCATATCCGAGTTCAGCCGCGATCTGCCGGACACGCGCCTCGACCTCCTCGTTGACGTGGCCGCGGTTGTTCATCACGCGGTCGACCGTACCGCGCGAGACCCCGGCCAACTCGGCAATCTGCCGCAAGGTAACTGCCATTTGTTCTCTCCCTCTCAAATTTCACTTCTCTGATCTACCAAAAATGTGCCCGTGCACATAGAATGACAAACGCACAGTCAATCATTCTGTGCAACGCATGATATCACATGTCTTTTGCCTAGCATATCACAACTTTCGTACAAATGCAACCGAATTTGCCGCTCAAATGATAGGATAATCTTGTTTTTTGGGACTATGTGCAGGCACACAGAAACCGGGCGGAACCGCAGTCCGTCCGGTCTGTTCCTTTACTCTTAGCCGAAAAAGCGCTTGATCTCAATTTGTGCATTTTCGACCGAATCCGAGCCGTGAATGAGGTTTTCGGTCGTACAGTGGCCAAAATCTCCGCGGATTGTGCCCGCAGCAGCGTCCTCAAACTTGGTCGCACCCATCAGAATGCGCATACCGCGCACGGCATTTTCTCCCTCGACGACCATCGCCAGCACCGGGCCGCGTGTCATATAGGTAACCGTGTCCGGGAAAAACGGCTGATCCACAATGTGTGCATAATGCTCACGCAGGATGGGTTCGTCCAGCGTAATCATCTTCATCTGTTCGATCCGGTAGCCTTTTCGCTCGATGCGGGAAAGGATCTCACCGATCAATCCACGCTCCAATGCATCCGGTTTGAGCATAATATAGGTGCGCTCTCTTGCCATCTGTGTAACTTCCTCCTTTATTTTCCTGCCCCGCTTAGACGCATCATCTGCCCGGGACAGCTACATACTAACTAAATTATAACAGATGTTTTTAGATAATTTGTGAATTTTTTGTGTACGCATCTGCTTTTTATTTGACGTTTTCAACAAAGACATGTACAATAATTTCATAGAACTGATTGGAGGGTTCCTTATGGCATTGTTCGATAAACTCGATGACCTGCGCGGCAAAGCGACAGAAATGATGCAGACCGGCGTAGACAAAGCGACCGAGATGATGCAGGCAGGTGTTACCATCGCCAAGCTCAAGACCGACAACATCGCGGAAGAGGACGCAATGCGCCGTGCTTATCTCGCCATTGGCAAGATGTACTTTGAACTGTACGGCGAATCCCCTGACCCAGCTTTCGCGACCGAATGTGACCGCATCCGCGCGTGCAAGCGCCGCATTGCAGAAAATAACCTGCGTCTGGCCGAGATGAAGGATACACCGGAACCGCCCGAGCCGCCGGTTCCGCCCGCTCCCCCGGAGCCGCATCCCGTGCCCGAGGACGAACCGGTTCCGTTTGAAGCGGAAGAAGCGATCATCCCCGATGAAGATCCCACCTATACCGAACCCGAACCGGTTCCCTTTGAAGAGGAAGAAATCGCGGTCGACGAGCTCAAATAAACACAGCAGCCCCGCTAGGTCAGCCGATCCAGCGGGGCATTTTTGTGTAAAACTACGTTTTTGCGCGTGGTGAACCGCTATGATAAATCATGCAATATTCTGCATAGGGCATCTGCGGGCTGGTATGGGTCTCGGTCAGGACAAAGCCGAAATGCTCGTACAAAGCCACGTTATCTTGGGTAAATGTCTCAAGGACGACGTCCACTCCCTGCTCCTTGGCACGATCCAGCACAGGCTGGATGAGCGCACGACACACCCCCGTGCCCTTGGCCTGCCGTGCAACCGCAAGCTGGCTGATGTGGTAAGCTTTTTCGGTGTATTTCCGGTGCCAGTTGACCGCGTGGATTTGAGCAATGCGTCGATTACGCGCCAGCAGCAAACGACGATCATGAGTCGGAAGGTGCAGCACATCCCACCCCACTTGCCCTGCACAGATCAGCTGAGCCAGAGGATTCTCCGATTCAGGACCATCCACTCCCAGCAAACCGCTCATATGGTCGTCATATAGCCATACTTCATGCTGCGTACAGTAAAACGTCATCTCTCGCCGCGTCATCCGCAGCAGCACCTCACGCGGTGCCTGCATGCCCTCGCGCAGGAATACAAAATGCTCGGTCTGCCAAAATCGATCGACCAAGAATTCTGCCATCGCTGGCACATCGGCGCGCCGTGCCTTTCTCATCACTGTCACCTCTCCTGTTCATCTGGGGTCTTCCACCAGCTCAAATCGGTATTTCTGGCTCACTTCCGGGTACTTTTCGTGGTCAACTTCGCTTGCAAACATGTCGTAGGGACGTACATAGAAGCCGTAATCTCCATACAGCGCCTGATAGACCACCATATCCTCGCCGGTCTCCGAATGGCGCGCAATCAGCACGACCTGATACAGCTTGTTCTTAAAATGACGGTACCGCCGTCCCGGGTAAATGGTTCTCATAAGGTTCCTCCTAGTCATGATCGTGGGGATGGAAGCCGGACAGCTTGGGGTCGAGCAGTTCGGTGCCGCGCCGCACTGCTGCCGACCCATAGCGGTCTTTCAGACCGTCCATCGCCCGCTCAATGCGCTCAAATTTGTCTCGTTTTTCTGCGGTTCCGTCCAAATCCAGCTGTAAACTCACCTGATCGGCTGGTACCAAATCTCCTGCCGTCACGCCCAGCGTGCGGATGGGCAGTTTCCACTTGTAATGCCGCGCAAGCAGTCCACGGGCGTGCTCCATCAATTCGCGTGCCAGCCAAGTCGGCGGCGTGAGCTGGCATTGTCGGGTGTGCGTGACCAGCTGGATATCGCGAATGTACAGCGATACGCTGCCCGCACACATGCCGTGCCGCCGCAGGCGGTGCGCGACGTTCTCGCACAGAGGCCACAGCACCAGATCGGCGTCGGCCGGGGTTCGGATATCGCGCGGCGCGGTAATCATATTGCCGATAGATTTGGCCTGTTCGCGATTGACGTACTCGGCAACCGGAGTCTCATCCCGTCCGTTGGCGTAATCGTGCAGGGTCGGCCCCATGCGTCCGAGCAGCATTTGCAGGGCTGCCGGGTCGGCTGCTGCCAGCTCGCCGATGGTGTGGATACCGATACCCGCGAGCTTGGCTGCGGTCGCCTTGCCGACATACAGCAGGTTGCCCACCGGCTGCGGCCAGACCAGTTCCCGATAGTTTTCGCGGGAAAAGATAGTCACAGCGTCCGGTTTCTTGTAATCGCTGCCCAGCTTGGCAAAGATTTTGTTGAACGATACACCGATGGATACGGTCAGTCCCAATTCCTCTTTGACCCGCGTGCGGATGGTCTGGGCAATGGTCTCCCCGTCTCCGAACAGTTCCCGACTGCCGGTCACGTCCAGAAAGGCTTCGTCCAAGCTCATCGGCTCAATCTGGCTGGTGTAGTCCAGATAAATCTGGCGTACCGCCTGAGAAAACCGGTGGTACTCGTCGAAATGCGTGGGCACGATGACCAGATCGGGACACTTGCGCCGCGCCGACCACAGCGTTTCCGCCGTGCGGATGCCGTACTGCTTGGCCAGCGGATTGGCTGCCAGCACGATGCCGTGCCGCGCCTGCTCATCGCCGCCCACGGCGACCGGCTTGTCTGCGAGGGTCGGATTATTTCGAATCTCCACCGAAGCGTAAAACGAGTTCAAATCACTGTGTAAAATGGTGCGATCGGCCATCTGCCTTCCCTCCTGTCCGGATTTTATGCATCTATCATACCATATCAGCGTGCGGGATGCAAAAGAAAAATCGCACAGGTGTTCGGAAACTCCTGTGCGATTTGGCAGATCCTATGTTAACCAGCGGTTGCGATGGAGGACGGACGGCGGTGCGCCATGGCGCGCAAAGCGAGCGCCAGCCCGGCCATAATGAGCTGTTCGAGCGGAATGGCTGCCCAGACACCGTTGACGCCCATGAAGAGCGGCAGAATGAGAAGCAGCAGTACGATCATCACCGGTTCCCCGTAAACCAGAATATAGGCGTAGGTGTTATAGCCGGTTGAGTAGAAATAGGCGATTGTGACACGGATGACCGCGATGCCCAGATAACCAACGGCAATGATGCACAGGATGTATGCAATCATCTGTGCGGTGTCGGTCGATGCACCAAAGATCACCGGGAACCAGTCGCGTCCAACGATGGTCAGCGCACCAAACGCAACCGCTGCGCCCAGTGCGATGGTGTACGCGGTCTTGCAGATAAAGCGCACATCCTTGATGCGTCCCTCACCCAGATACAGACTCATGGTCGGCTGACTGCCATCGCCCACGCCCTGCAAGATCAGCTGAATGACCACCGCGACGTAGCTGACCACGGCATAGGCTGCAACGGCGCGCTCGCCGCCGTAGCGCACAGCGCCGAGGTTCACAAACATAATGACCAGATTGGGCGACATGGTCAGTCCAAAGGGTGACAGACCGGTCGCAAGCGTGCGTCCCACCGCCCAGCGCGTCGGACGGATCTGACTGCGCGGGACGTGACGTTCGGTAAAAATGAGCACGATGAGGCACAGAAGCGCGGTCACGCCCTGACCGATGATGGTCGCAAGTCCCGCACCGTACATGCCCCAGCCCAGCACGCCGATCATGGTGGCATCGAGCACGATGTTGGTGACAAAACCTGCCATCATGGCGCACATGGCAAAGAGCGAGCGTCCAAGATTGCGGAAAATGGGCGCAAGACCGGTGGAAAAGACCTGAAAAAACGTGCCCAGAATGATGACTTGAATGTATTCCAGACCGCGATCGTAGACCGCGCCCGTCGCACCAAACAGGCGCAGCAAGGTCGGATGAGCAAACCACAGGCCAACCAACAGCAGAACACTGGACAGGGCGAGCATACACACGGTTGTTCCAAGATAGTGCTGACGCTCTTCTTCCTCTCCGCGTCCGAGGCAGATGGACATGTGAATGGAGCCGCCCATACCAATGCCCGTTCCGACCGCTTGCAGCAAAGCGGTCATGGGATAGGCGATATTGATACCCGCAAGACCACTGTCACCAATATACTGCCCAACAAAAAAGCCGTCTACGATGGCATAGACACCGGAAAATGCAAACGCGAGCACAGCAGGCAGCATGCTGCGCAGGTAGGCTTTCATCATACGCTGTCTTCCTCCTCAAATCCTGTACGTAATGCATCAATAAGCTGTTTATAGGTACGCAGCATGACCGCGCGATCATCGGGCGCAAGCTGTCTCATCGCCTTGCCCTCCCACTCATACATCGGTGCAACCTGCGTCTTGGCATACGCCAAGCCGGATTCAGTCAGCCGCAATACCTTGGTGCGCTTATCCTCGGGTGACGGCAAGCGCTCGAGATAGCCCTCTTTGACCAGTCCGTCCACAATGGTGTGGATGGTCTGCTTGGGCAGATAGAGCCGATCCTGCAAACTGCGCAGCGTACACCCGGTCTTCTGCTGAAACCACAGCGCTTCCAGCACGGTCAGCCGATGGATGGACACCCCATGCGCACGACACCAGTCGGCATATACCTGATTGAGCTCGCACCAGAGCTCATAATGTTCCATTACCTCTTCGTGCAGCATCACGCTTGCCCTCCTTGTTTCGTCCGATTTCGGACTAATTCTATCATGTCCATCTGTCGCTGTCAAGCGCTGTCTGCTTCTGGTTTTTGCAACCATTTTCTGGTATACTGAAAGCATAAAAAAGACTACGATAAGAGGGATACCCATGCAGGATGCACGCTATTATCATCACCCCGACGAGCGCAGCTTTGACGCGACCGTGACCGGATGCCGCACCTATAAGGACGGTTTGTTTGCCGTCACGCTGTCCGACACCCTATTCTACCCCGAAGGCGGCGGTCAGCCGGGCGATACCGGAACGCTTTCAGGCGTTCGTGTGACCGACACCCGCCTGTCCGGGGACGAAATCATTCATGTATGCGAGGCAGAACTGTCCGTCGGACAGACCGTACATGGTGAACTCGACTGGGAACACCGGTTCCGACACATGCAGTGCCACACAGGCGAACACATCTTTTCGGGCATCGCGCACGAATTGTACGGCTGCAATAACGTGGGCTTTCACCTGAGCCGGGACTGCGTGACCATCGACTTTGACCGGGTTTTGACCCCCGAGCAGCTGGCAGAGGTCGAACGACAGACCAACGAAGCGGTCTTTGCCGATGTGCCGACGGTCATTTCCTACCCGGACGCGGACACGCTGCACACGCTGGATTACCGCAGTAAAAAGGAACTGACCGGCACGGTGCGTATCGTAGAAGCCGGCGGACGGGATGTTTGCGCCTGCTGCGGCCTGCACGTCGCACGCAGCGGTATGGTCGGCTGCGTCAAGGTCGGTACCCAGACACCCCATCGCGGCGGTATCCGTCTGACCCTGCTGATCGGCTGGGATGCCGTGCGCGATTACGACCAAAAGCAGAAAAGCGTCTCCGAGATCTCGCACATCCTGTCCGCCAAGCCGCACGAGGTCGCACAGGCAGTCGAACTCATGGCATCGCGCAATGACCGCTATAAAGCTGAAGTCATCGCCCTGCATGAACAGATTTTCCGCCTTAAAGCCGCCCTGCTGCCCAACAATCAGGATCGCCTGTGGAGCTTTGCTGAGAACCTGTCTCCGGTTCAGATTCGCCAGTTTGCCGATATTCTGGCCGAACAGACCGGATGGGCAGCGGTGTTCAGCGAGGCTCCGAACGGCGGATATCAGTACGCAATTTGCAGCCATAGCGTGGACGTTCACCCCATCTGTAAGGAACTCAATCAGGCGCTGAACGGTCATGGCGGTGGCAAGCCTGCCGTCGTTCAAGGCGCTGTTCAAGCATCCCAGAGCGAAATCGAAACCTTCTGCCGCAATCTCTCAATTGATCTACGCACCCAACACTAAAGTTTTCGCCAGCCTTTTTCCAAAAGGCTGCGGGTTCTCAGGGCAGCGCCCTGAGCCGGACTCCGCAGAGTCCGGAACCCCCATTTGATTTTCCCTCACAAGGGAAAATCAACCAAAACAAAAATGAAAACGCGACGCGCACGTCGCGTCATCCCCCGCGGCCATTGGCCGCTCACTAAAACCGTTTCCACTTTGGAAACGGTTTTTTCTCCCCCAATTCCCCCACCACGCACAAATCCTTTACAAATTGTGCCTTGATTTCCATATTTGTTTCTGCTATACTGTTTCAATCGTAAAATCGATCAAGGAGAGAATTTGTATGAAAATCGCCATTTTATACGATAGTGCAACCGGAAATACCGCTTATCTGGCCGAAGCCCTGCACAAGGCTTACCCGGACGCTGTGCTGTGCACACCCGATACCTGCGCGGTGACAGATGCTGACTGCGTCCTGCTCGGCTTCTGGACAGATAAGGGCACCTGCTCAGACAAGCTCAAGGCTGTCCTGCACGAGCTCGCCGGAAAGCAGGTATTCCTGTTCGGAACGGCTGGTTTCGGTGCGTCCGACAGCTATTTCTCCCAGCTTATCGACCGCGTCAAGGCTGAGCTGCCCGCTGACTGTCAGGTAATGGGCTGGTACATGTGTGCCGGCCGCATGGGCGAAGGCGTTCACCGTCGCTATGAACAGATGTGTGAGAACCCGGAGACCCGTGAAAAGGGTGAAATGCTGCTGCGCAACTTTGAGGCAGCGGCGGCGCATCCGAATGCGGATGACGCGGCGGCGCTGGTGGAGCGCTGCCGGGCTGCGCTTGGGTGATGAAATATGAGATAGAGAAAGACCGCTTGGAAACAAGCGGTCTTTTGTGTATTGCGCGTCTGCGGACGCGCTTTTTTTATTATGTTTTAGTTGAAACCCGGGACGGACACCGGGTTTCAAAAGGGGATTCCGCATCCTGCGGGATGCGGCTCAGGGCTCTGCCCTGAGAACCCGCAGCCTTTCGAGAAAGGCTGGCGAAAGCTTCCATATGGGTGCGGTGGTGATTACTGCATTTCGTAATAATGCGCGTAAATGCCATCCTTTTCGAGCAATTCTTCATGGGTACCGCGTTCGGCGATGCCATTATCCGCAACCACCAGAATTTCATCCGCACCGCGAATGGTCGACAGGCGGTGTGCAATGGTGATCGTCGTACGATTCTTAGCCAGCTCGGTCAAGCTCTGCTGAATCCAGCGCTCACTCTCGTTATCGAGTGCGCTGGTCGCCTCGTCCAGAATGAGGATAGGCGGATTTTTGAGGAAGACACGCGCAATCGAAATACGCTGTTTCTGACCGCCCGACAGGCGTGTGCCACGCTCTCCGACGAAGGTATCGTAACCATCGGGCAGGCTCTGGATAAAGTCGTGAATGTTTGCCTTACGGGCAGCGTCCACGATCTCTTCCATGCTCGCGCCCGGTTTACCGTACGCGATATTTTCACCGATCGTGCCGCAGAACAGGTACACATCCTGCTGCACAATGCCAATCTGGCTGCGCAGGCTTTCCAGCGTCAGTTCGCGCACGTCCTGACCGTCGATGGTAACACGACCGCCGGTGACATCATAAAAACGCGGCAGCAGTGAGCAGATGGTAGTCTTACCGCTGCCCGAGGGGCCAACCAGTGCGATGGACTTTCCGGCCGGGATGGTAAACGACACATCGGTCAGCACCGGCGTATCGTCATCGCTGTAATGGAAGGATACATTCTCGTAGCACACCGTACCGCGCACATTTTCCAGCGGCTTTGCGTTCGGTGCGTCCTCGATGTCGGGTTCGGTGTCCATGACCGCGCGGAATCGACGGAAACCGGACAGACCCTTCTGCATCATCTCGGTCAGCTCGACCAAAATCTGGATGGGACTGATGAAAATACCGATATACAGGGCGTACATAGCAAGGTCGGAAGCCTGCATCTGTCCCTTGGCAATCAGGTAACCGCCAAACACCAGCGTAACCAGATACATCATGCCCTGGAAGAACAGATTGCTGCTCATAAATCCGCCCATGCAGCGGTAATTTGCCTGCTTGGAGGTCAAAAATGCATGATTGCTCTGGCGGAACTTATCGCGCTCGATGTTCTCGTTTGCAAACGACTGTACGACGCGGATGCCGGACAGGGTATCCTGCAAGCTGGCGTTGACATCGCCAATCTTGCGTCGATTGTCCAGAAAAGTCTCCTGCATACGGCGATTCTGGCGCATGGAGAAAGCAAACATGAGGACAACAAGAATGATGAGCGGGATGGCAAGCCGCCAGTTGATGAGGAACAGGAATACAAACGAGCCGATGATCTTGACGAGCGAAATAAACAGGTTTTCCGGGCCGTGGTGGGCAAACTCCGAGATGTCGAACAGGTCGGACACTAGTTTACTCATCATCTGACCGGAATTATTCTGATCGTAATAAGAGAAAGACAGCTTCTGATAGTGGTCAAACAGCTGCTGACGCATATCACGCTCCATATTCGCGCCCATCATGTGACCCTGATAGCTGACGTAATATTTGCACGCACTCTGCACAACATACATCAAAAACAGGCCGATGCCGATGGGCATGAGCGCCTTGAGAATAACTGCACCCGGTTGAGTAAACAGCGTGCCGGTCAGTGTGCGCAGAATCTGCGGATAGGCCAGGTCAATAAGGCTGATGACCATCGCGCAGATGAGGTCAAAGAAAAAGACCGCGCGATAAGGTTTATAGTATCGGATAAATGATTTTAAAGTATCCACGCAAAAACTCCTTTCGGTAATTTGGTTGCAAAACGCAGCAAAACAGCCTCTCTTGCTCGTGCAAAAGAGGCTGAAAGCGCGTCGTTTCCGGACGGATACGATTCTTAGCCCTCGTACTCGTCTTCGTTTTCCCAGTTGTGCCAAACAGACTGTACGTCGTCGTTGTCCTCGAGGTTATCGAGCAGCTTGCGCATCTTCTCCATATCCTCAGCAGACTCCAGACGGATGTAGTTCTGCGGAACCATCTCGATCTCGGCCTCGATGAAGGTCAGGCCCTGGCCTTCGAGTGCCTCACGAACGGTACCGAAATCAGCGGGAGAGGTATAAATGGTGAAGGTCTGCTCGTCGGCCTGGAAGTCCTCTGCACCGGCATCCAGCGCCAGCATCATAACCTCGTCCTCGTCCTTGTCGAGCTCTTCACGGTCAACGATCATAACGCCCTTCTGGTCGAACTGCCAGCCGACACAGCCGGTTGCGCCCATGCCTGCGCCGAACTTATCGAGCAGGTGACGCACATCAGCTGCGGTACGGTTACGGTTATCGGTCAGAGTCTCGACGATAACAGCGACACCGCCAACGCCGTAGCCCTCGTAGTTGATTGCCTCGTAATCGACGTTGCCGTTTGCGCCCGAGTACTTGTCAAGCATACGCTTGATGTTGTCGTTGGGCATGTTGTTTGCCTTTGCCTTTGCGATGACGTCGCGCAGGCGGCCATTGATATCGGGATTGGGCGAGCCGCCTTCCTTGATGGCGATCGCCATTTCACGGCCGATCTTGGTGAAGATCTTGGCCTTCTTTGCATCATTTGCGCCCTTACGCTTGGCAATATTATGCCACTTGGAATGTCCGGACATTGTATCGATACGCTCCTTATTCATGTAATGTTATCCTTTAGGATTTTATCAAATATTTGGATGCTATGCAAGGGTTCCGGCAAAAAATTATTGCATAATCCGGTAAGAAGCCGCCCATACTACGGGTGAACCAATCGAAAAGAGGTGATTTTGATGTCTAAGAATCCGAAGGCAGCAAACCAGAAGTCCAGCCAGCAGTCCACGCAGAAGAAGACCGAGTCCTGCACCAATCAGAACGGTATGTCTTCTTCCAACCAGAACGGTATGAATTCTTCTAACTGCCGATAACGTGAAAGAGAGCCCGCGCGGTGTGCATCCGTGCAGACCGTATGGGCTCTCGGTTACTTATGCTTCGGGCTGTGCAATGACGTCATAGAGCGCGTTGATGCGCTCATAGCGGCCTTTGAGGTACAGCCAGCCGAACAGGGCTTCGAGCGCGGTAGCGTACGCGTACTCGGCCTTGGACGCGGCCTTGGGCACGCCGTGCACCTTGGTATTGCGCGCGCGGCGGAAGACGTCGGACTCCTCCTCGGTCAGCATCGGCAGAATCTTCTGCGCCGCTTCGTACTGTGCCGAAGCGCGCACGAGCGCGACTGTATGGCTGTGCAGATTGCGTGCGGTGGTCAGTCCCCCGGTGACCAGGCGGCCACGCGTCAGAAGCTCATAGACGCAGTCGCCGACATGCGCCAGTGCGAGCGAGGACAGACGGCCGATGTCGGCGTCGTCCATGGTAAAATGCAGGTAATCGTTCAAATTCCATGCCCTCCTTTGGGTCGTTACCATTATACCGTATCCCAAGGCAAAAAGAAAGAGGTCTGCCGCAGCAGACCTCTTTTCACTTTGCAGATTTCAGGGACGGAAATTACTCGCCCTTGGGTGCCTCTGCTGCCGGAGCAGCCTCAGCAGCCTTGGCTTCCGCCGCAGCCTGTGCCGCAGCTCTAGCCTTCTCGGCCTGTGCCTTCATCATGGCATCGAACTTTTCCTTCTCTTCCTTGGTCGGGATGGGTTCGATTGCATTCTTCGGGCAAGCCTTGGTGCACATCTTGCAGTTCTTGCACTTGTCATAGTCGATGACTGCGACGTTGTTGACTACATGGATGGCATCGAACTTACAGGTCTTTTCACACTTCATGCAGCCGATGCAGGCATTGGTGCAGACCTTCATTGCCTGAGCGCCCTTGTCGTGGTTCATGCAGTTGACGTGAACCTTCTTGGACTTGGGAACCAGATCAATGAGCTTCTTCGGGCAAGCAGCAACGCACTTGCCGCAGGCAACGCACTTCTCAGCATCTACGACAGCCTTGCCGTCTACGATGTGGATGGCATCAAATGCACATTCCTTTACACAGGAGCCCAGACCCATGCAGCCGAATGCACATTCCTTGGGGCCGTTTGCAACGCGCATTGCAGCGTTGCAGTCCTGCAGGCCCTCGTACTTTGCCTTGTCGATCGCATTGCAGCCACCGTTACAGTGAACGTGTGCGACCTTGGGCTCAGCGGTGTCCGCCTCAACGCCCATAACCTCAGCGATCTTGACAGCAGCCGCAGCACCGCCGACCGGGCAGCCGTTGACCGGAGCCTTGCCCTCAACGATTGCAGCAGCCAGACCGTCACAGCCCGGGTAACCGCAGCCGCCGCAGTTTGCACCCGGCAGGCAGTCACGCACGAGCGGTACGCGCTCGTCGACCTCGACAGCGAACACTCTCGCCGCGATACCGAGCAGCAGCGCGAACACGACGCCCATGACAAACAGCACGAGCACCGCGGAAACAATATTCATAGTATCCATTATTCTCGATTCCTCCCTCGCTTACTTGAAGACCTGCAGGCCGGAGAAGCCCATAAAGGACATAGCCAGCAGAGCAGCGGAAACCAGCGCAATCGGGAAGCCCTCGAAGCACTTGGGGCACTTGGAGGTCAGATCCAGACGCTCACGGATGGAGGCGAACAGAACGATCGCCAGCGTGTAGCCGACACCAGCGGCAACGCCGTAAACAACCGAGCCGATGAAGGAGTATCCGTTGTCGATGTTGCTGATTGCAGCACCCAGTACGGCGCAGTTGGTGGTGATCAGAGGCAGGAAGATGCCGAGCGCGGAGTACAGCGCAGGCATGGACTTCTTCATGAACATCTCAACGAACTGTACGAGCGTTGCGATAACCAGGATAAATGCAATGGTCTGCATGTAGCCCAGGTTCAGGGGATCCAGAATGAAGTACTGGACAGCCCACGATACAGCGGAAGCCAGCGCCATGACGAAGATAACCGCCATGCCCATGCCGACTGCGGTATCGGTCTTCTTGGATACGCCGAAGAACGAGCAGCAGCCAAGGAACTGAACCAGGATGTAGTTGTTGACCAGGATCGCGGCGATTGCCAGCGACAGAATATCGGTCAGGCCCATAGAAGCAGGTAATGCAATAGACATTTACTTGCCCTCCTTTCCGGACATGATCTTCTGAATTGCAGCCAGGATAAAGCCCATGACCAGGAAGCCGCCTGCGGGCAGGATCATCATGGTTGCAGGATAGTCCACCAGGCCGGGGATCTGGATGCCCTTGTCGCCGATGATACCAGCAGCGATGGTGCCAGCGCCCAGCAGCTCACGGAAGAAGCCCATGAGTACCAGAGCGAAGGTAAAGCCCAGACCCATGCATACGCCGTCGAGCGCAGAGGGCAGAACCTTGTTCTTAGACGCATATGCTTCTGCACGGCCGAGGATGATACAGTTTACAACGATCAGAGGCAGGAACAGACCGAGGGAAGCTGCCAGAGACGGGATGTATGCGTTGAGCAGCATCTGGATCAGGGTAACGAAAGTTGCGATGATGGAGATGAATGCTGCAATACGGATCTTATCCGGGATGAACTTACGCAGCAGCGAGATAACCACGTTCGAGCAGATCAGAACGACGGTTGCCGCCGCGCCCATGCCGATTGCGTTGGACAGCGAGGTGGTCGTTGCCAGCGCAGGACACAGACCGATGGTCTGCATGAATACCGGGTTGTCGAGAAGGACGCCGGCTTTCAAACGTTCTGTAAATTTCATAGTGTGCTAGCCCTCCTTCTTAACCCAGCGTCGCAACGTATGCGGCTGCGGTGTTGACGCCGTCGGTGACAGCGCGCGAGGTGATGGTCGAACCGGTGATGGCGTTGATGGTACCGCCGTCCTTGGTGACCTGCAGCTGACCGTCAGCCGGCTGGCCCTGGTACTGCTTGATCCACTCAGGATCGGTCTGGGACTTTGCGCCGAGGCCCGGGGTCTCGCCGTGTGCGGTGACCTTTGCACCTGCTACGGTGCCGTCGGTGCTGATACCAACGATCATGGTCAGCTCACCGCCGAAGCCCTTGGGGTTGACCTGTACGCAGTAGCCTGCGTCCTGGCCATCAACGGTTGCCTTGTAAACGCCCGAGATGGCAGCAGCCGAACGGCCTGCCGGCAGGGTAACGCCTGCGGCTGCAACGTCCTCTGCGCTCAGAACGACGCCAAGGTCTTCAAACTCTGCGCCCGGAATGATCTCTTCCATCGCAGCGTTACGGGTGTTAATGTCATTCTGCTCGATGAGCGGCGCGGTAACCTGATTGACTACGCCCAGAAGCAGTGCACAGACAAAGGTGATCAGGCCCAGTACAACGATCAGGCGGCCAATGCCTTCGCCCTTTTTGGTTTCGCTCATAATTACTTGGCCTCCTTCTTATCCAGTGCATAGCCGAACTTGCGCAGATGAGTCTTCTTGTCGATGACCCAAACGAGCGTGTTCATCAGCAGGATGGAATACGATACGCCCTCCGGCAGACCGCCGAAGTAACGGATGAATACGGTCAGCAGACCGCAGCCAACGCCGAAGATAATCTGACCCTTCGGGGTGACCGGGCTGGTAACGTAGTCGGTTGCCATGAAGATGGCGCCCAGCATCAGACCGCCGGACAGCACCTGGCTGAGCATCCACTCGAAGTGACCCTGTCCGCCGAGCGGGAAGATAAAGGTCAGAACAGCAACGGTCAGGATGTAAGCGGCCGGAATGTTGATGGAGATGACCTTGCGCCATACCAGATATGCGCCGCCGATGATGAGGGCGAGTGCCGAGGTCTCACCGATAACGCCGCCGGTCTGGCCGAGGAACAGGTCGAGGAAGTTTGCGTCAGGCAGTGCACCGTTCTTGAGCTGTGCAAGAGGGGTAGCGGTCGAGATCGCGTCGGTAACGGTTACGTTGCCGAACAGCGGGAGCTCTGCGCCTGCGCGGGTCCAGGTGGTCATGAGTGCCGGCCAGGAAGCCATCATAAATGCACGGCCAGCCAGTGCCGGGTTCATGAAGTTCTTGCCGATACCGCCGAACAGCATCTTAACGATGATGACGGAGAACGCACCGCCGATGACCGGCATCCAGATGGGTGCCGAAACCGGTACGTTGAAGGCAAGCAGGATGCCCGTAACGACAGCGGACAGGTCGCCGGTCGTGCCCGGCTGGTGGAGCAGCTTGTTGTACAGCCACTCAAAGAAAACACAGGAAATAACGGTTGCCACCGTGATGACCAGCGCACGTGCGCCGAAGGTGATGACAGCCACGACCAGTGCGGGAAGCAGGGCCAGGCACACATCAGCCATCAGGCTTCTGGTATCATCGGCCGCCTTGATATGCGGCGAGGAGGTGACAACGACTTTGCTCAGATCATACATCAGTTTTTACCCCCTTACTTCTTCTCGGCTTCAGCCTTCGCCTTTTCAGCGTCAGCCTTTGCCTTCTCAGCCGCACGCTTGGCCTGGATCTTGCTCTTGGTCAGGCGGAACTGTGCAACCAGCGGAATACGAGCCGGGCAGACGTATGCGCAGGAACCGCACTCGATGCAGTCCATTGCACCGCACTTGACGCTCTCGTCGAGGTCGTTTGCCTTGCCGTAAACATTCATGTAAATGGGCAGCAGGTGCATGGGGCATGCCTCGATGCACTTACCGCAGCGGATGCACTGCGGATCGGCAACGCGCTTGTCCTCGTCCTCGCAGAATGCCAGGAATGCGTTGGTGCCCTTGAAGACCGGGATTTCCAGAGAGAACTGTGCAACACCCATCATCGGGCCGCCCATGAGCAGCTTGTTCGGTGCAGCCTTGAAGCCGCCGCAAGCGTCGATCAGCTTCTCGACCGGGGTACCGATGCGAACCTCGAGGTTCTTGGGAGTCGCAACTGCCGAACCGGAAACGGTGACGATACGGCGAACAACCGGCATACCGGTGGTAAAGCGACGGTAGATTGCGCCGGTGGTGTCCACGTTGAAGACCGCGCAGCCTGCGTCAGCCGGCAGCTTGCCAGACGGTACTTCACGACCGGTGCAGGCATTGATGAGCTGCTTCTCTGCGCCCTGCGGGTACTTACACTTGAGCGGATACAGATGCAGACGCGGATCGTCCTTAATCAGTTCCTCGATCTTGGCGAACGTGTCCTGCTTGTTGATCTCGATGCCGATGATACCGGTCTGCGCACCGATGATGTCGCACAGTATCTTCAGGCCGCCGACAACCTCTTCGGGACGCTCGAGGAGCAGACGATGGTCGCTCGTGATGTAAGGCTCACACTCGGCAGCGTTTACGATAACCGTATCCGCAACACCGATGGCACCCTTAATCTTGACGTGGGTCGGGAACGTTGCACCGCCATGACCGACCATACCAGCCGTCCAGATGAGGTTGATGCGCTCATCATTGGTCATGGATGCGAAATCGTAGGGATGCACCGACTCATGCAGGCGATCCTCGCCGTCGTTCTCGATGACGATGGACATGACCTTGCTGCCGTTCGGATGCAGGCGCGGCTCTACCGCGACGACCTTACCGGAAACGGTCGCATGAACCGGAGCGCTGACGAAACCGCCGGCTTCCGCGATCATCTGGCCCATGTCAACGATGTCACCCTTCTTTACAATCGGCTTGGCCGGAGCGCCGATGTGCATGGATACCGGCAGGATTACCTGCTCGGGAGCGGGCATCGCCTCGATGGGCTTGGTGTTTGTTGCAGCCTTAAATCCGGGGTCAGAATGTGTGCCCGGATGAATGCCGCCACGAAACGTGTACACCATTAAGATTCACCTCTCCAAATATTTTGTGTACTTCCACGGGCGTGCAGGCCGGAAATGCCACCGGCTCGCACGCCCGTTTCGTTTGCTTTACCTCTCCATCCCCCGACAATGCGCGGAATCCGAGAAGATGATATCTCGTAATATCACAACTTAGATTATACTAAGAAAACCCCATAAGAATCAACTGTTTTAATCAAAAAACTTCAATAAAATACCGTGGTTTACCCCCTCAAAGTGTTAACCAAGGCAAACAATTCGTCAATTTTCACAAGAATGCCGCAAAAAATCGCCTTCCAGCCTGTTCGCAGCTCTCCAAATAAAAAATCCTGCATCCGTACCGAATGCAGGATTGAATCCGTGTATACGCACAAAATCTCATGCTGTGCTCATAGATTACAGGACAGAGAGTTCGGTTTCCTCGAGCGGGTAGCCGTCCTCGACGAACTTCGGCGCGCGCAGAATGGCGGGGTCTTCGGGCAGATCGTCCGCTATCGTCACACGCACGGCCTTGCCCTCGGGTGCACCGACCAGCGACACACCGCCGCCGTGACGCATGGCAATCTCGCACACGGTCGGCAGTCCTAAACCGGGCGTATGCCCCTCGATGACCGGCGGCAGTCCGCTCGCCGTGCCCACGCGCGCACTGGCTGTGCACAGCGCCTGGAAGGCTTCCTCGGACAGCACCATACCATCGTCGGCCACCTCAAACCAGACGTGTCCGGGTGCACCGCCCCAGCGCACGGTGATCTGGCTGACACCGGGTGCCAAAATCGCATTGGTCAATAGATGATAAAGCGCCATGCGGATGCCGTCCATCTCGCACACCGCGGTCAGGTATCGGCCTTCCAGTTCAATCGGGATGGTCGTGCAGCGCGCGGCAAAGCGTACCGTGTCCGCGCACAGTGCACCGATCTCACAACGCTGCATGGTGCGCGGCAACGTAGCTCTGCCGTCGAGCTGCTCAATTTCGTGCAGCAGGCGGCACATGCGCAGCACCGACTTCTGTCGTGCACGCGGCTCGTCCAGTGCCAGAACCGACAGCGCCGCCCGCAGTCGCTGCTCTACCAACTGGTCGCGCAGCAGCGGCCCAGTCTGTGTTTCGGGTTCTATATATAGAAGATGACCTTCCTGTCCCGGACAGATGGTAATGGTCACCGTGTGCCCGTCGATCACGTCGCGCGTGCGCATGGTCTCCCCGCGTGCGATGGCGATGCGCACCGTGCGCGCAGCCAGCTCCCCGAGTACCTCGTAGATCGGCCGCAGCGCGGGCTGACCCAGCAGATCTTCCGCCCGGTCGGTCTGCGCAATAATGCGCCCGGCATCGTCCACCCGGACAAACGCACGGTCGGAGGCATCGAGCGCGTCGAGCATCTGCCGGACAGACCATTCCTGCCCATCCAGAAAATCTCTGAAATCCATATCAAGTTTTCCTCCAAGATTTTTGGTATCCCGCGCACCGCACAAAAATAAAAGGTTATTTTTGTGCAACTTGAATATGCGCATTTTATGCACTATTTTTGCGTAATATTTGGGTAAATTGATTACGTTGATACTATTATAACACGGGCGCTGTGTAGTTTGCAAAGAATATCCTGGAATTTGGCGGCCAAATTTGACAAATCTTTCACATAACAGGGATTGCGAAAAGTCGGGGGTGTGTTGTATAATAATTTCGGCAATGTTGAATACTTGGATTGTTAATAGGAGGAATATTGCAATGGCTATCAAAGTAGGTATCAACGGTTTTGGCCGCATCGGTCGTATGGTTTTCCGCGCTGGTCTGAAGAACCCGAACATCGAGTTCGTCGCAGTTAACGATCCCTTCATGACCCCCGACTACATGGCATACATGCTCAAGTATGACACCATGCATGGTCGTTACGACGGCACCATCGAGTTCACCGACGACGCTATCATCGTTGACGGCAAGAAGGTTCAGTTCTTCGCTGAGATGGATCCCAAGAACATTCCGTGGGGCAAGGTTGGCGCTGACTACGTTGTTGAGTCTACCGGCGTTTTCCTGACCAAGGAGAAGGCTCAGGCTCACATCGACGGCGGTGCTAAGAAGGTTATCATGTCTGCTCCTTCCAAGGACGACACCCCGATGTTCGTTATGGGTGTTAACCAGGACGCTTACACCAAGGACATGACCTTCGTTTCCAACGCTTCCTGCACCACCAACTGTCTGGCTCCGATCGCTAAGGTTCTGGACGAGGCATTCGGCATCACCGAGGGCCTGATGACCACCGTTCACTCTGCTACCGGCACCCAGAAGGTTGTTGACGGCCCGTCCAAGAAGGACTGGCGCGGCG
>NHCFR00700__coassemble_871_pt1 | contig 95673 bp, 91 predicted proteins | sample NHCFR00700__metabat2_high_PE_034 | metagenome-assembled genome bin NHCFR00700 | reverse complement strand
ACAAAGCCGAGTACGGAATCGCCGAGAAACTCGAGCCGTTCATTGTTCTGCAAATGCCGCATACGCTGCTCGTTGGCGTAAGACGAGTGGGTCATCGCCTTGCGAAACAGAGCCGGATTGCGGAATCGGTAGCCGATTCGATCCTGTAACATAACGTCTCCCTTTCTATTTTCCTCGTATTTTTGGATTACAAGGCCGGAACCCGCAGGTCCCGGCCCGTTTTTTATTCGTCGTCCTGAGCGCCGATCAGATCGACCACATCACCGACCGTTCGAATCGAGCGTGCGGTCTCCTCATCGATCTCGCCCACATCAAATTCTTCCTCCAGGGCCATCATCATCTCGACAAGATCGAGCGAATCTGCACCCAGATCTTCTTCAAAGGAAGTCTCCAGCGTGATCGTTTCCGGTTCTACACCGAACTGCTCGCTGAGCAGCTCACAAAGCCGTTCAAATACCATGGTTTCGCCTCCTCACCTGTCTCAAGATATTTTGATGATAGTGAGGATTTGAGCGCTTGTCAACCCCTTTTGAAAAAATTGCAAAGAGGAACTTTATTCAGCGGTCATGTGCTGGACGTTCTGCTCGATCGCCTCGATCATGCCGCTCTTTTTGTACTCGATCGCCTGACGGATGGCGTTCATAAACGCGGTCTCATTGGACGAGCCATGTGCCTTGATGACCGGACGGGAAATGCCGATGAAGGGCGCACCGCCTACCGCATCCTGATCGAACAGCGAGCGGAAATCGTCCATGCCCTTCTTGCAGGCCAGATAGGCGAGCTTGGTGCCCAGGTTTGCGGTAAAGACATCCTTGATGGCACCCGCCATAAACTTTGCAACGCCCTCGATGGTCTTGAGCATGACATTGCCCGCAAAACCGTCGCAGACAGCGACATCGCACGCGCCCAGCGGTACATCACGACCCTCGACGTTGCCGACGAAGTTGATATGACCGGCCTCGCCTGCCGCCTTGAGCAGTGCATAGGCTTCGCGGCGCAGCGGGTCGCCCTTGGAGTCCTCCGAACCGTTGTTGACCAGACCGACACGCGGGTTTGCGATGCCCTTGATCTTCTGCATGTAGAGCGAGCCCATCACGCCGAACTGCAAGAGATATTCGGGAGTGCACTCGGTGTTTGCGCCTGCGTCGATGAGCAGTACCTGACCGCCCTTGCAGGGCATGACCGGTGCGACCGCACCGCGGCGCACGCCCTTGATGCGCTTGCAGAACAGGGTTGCACCCGACAGCAGCGCACCGGTCGAACCGGCGCTGACAATCGCGTCCGCCTCGCCCTTCTTGACCAGATTCAGTGCCACTGCCATGGAAGACTGCGGCTTTGCACGCAGAACGGTGGCCGGGTCGTCGTGCATGTCTACCAGATCGGGTGCATGCAGGATGGTGATGCCAGGGGTGTTCTCAGCGTTATGCGCCTTGAGCACTGCGTTGATCTTGTCCTCCTGTCCGACCAGAATGATTTCTTCGTGGTAGTTCTGTGCGGCACGCACCGCACCGCAGACAACGGCCTCGGGCGCGTTGTCGCCGCCCATCGCGTCTACTGCAATCTTCATCTCAGCTCAAACTCCTTTTTCATGGTGTCGATCACTTCGAGCGCACGCTCGGAGATTTTTGCATTTTTCTCGCGCTTGCCGCGAATCTTATAGCCCAGCGGGTCGATGATGCCAAAGTTGATGTTCATGGGCTGGAACTTTGCCACGGTCTCGTTGGAAATGTAGCGGCCGAGTGCACCGATGGCGGTTGTCGACGGGAAGTCGGGCGCGTCCTTGCCCAGAATCTTGCAGGCAGTGGACAGACCAGCCAGGAAGCCCGATGCGTTGGACTCCATGTATCCCTCAACACCGGTCATCTGTCCGGCAAAGCGGATGCGCGGGTCGGCACGCAGGGCAAAGTTATGATCGAGCAGACGCGGCGAGTCCAGGAAGGTATTGCGGTGCATGACACCGTAGCGCACGAACTCGGCATTTCTCAGCGCAGGAATCATGGTAAAGATGCGCTTCTGCTCACCCCACTTGAGGTGGGTCTGGCAGCCGACCAGATTGTACAGGCTGCCCTGCGCGTTGTCTCGGCGCAGCTGGAGCACAGCGTAGGGGTCGCGTCCGGTCTTGGGGTCGGGCAGACCGACCGGCTTCAAGATACCGAAGAGCAGGGTGTCGTGTCCGCGGCGTGCGTTGACCTCGATGGGCATGCAGCCCTCAAAGACCAGCTTGTCCTCAAAGCCGTGCACCTCAGCCTCTTCGGCTGTGGTCAGCGCTTCCCAGAACGCGTCGAACTCCTCGCGGGTAAACGGACAGTTGATGTAGTCCGGGGTACCCTTATCGTAGCGCGATGCAAAATAAGCGTGCTCCATGTCGATGGACTCAAAGGTCACGATGGGCGCTGCCGCGTCGAAAAAGTGCAGGAAATCACCGCCAACGCGAGCATGGATGGCATCGAACAGCGCGTCCGAGGTCAGCGGGCCGGTTGCCACGATGACTTCGCCCTCAGCGGGCAGTTCGGTCACCTCACCGGGTACGACCGTGATATTGGGATGGTTTCGGATGTGCTCGGTGACGCGGCGTGCAAAGGCTTCACGGTCAACCGCGAGCGCACCGCCCGCTTCGACCTGTGTCTCGTCCGCGCAGCGCACGACCAGACCGCCCAGACGGCGCAGCTCTTCCTTGAGCAGGCCGGATGCGTTGGTCAGCTCGTTCGAGCGCAGCGAATTGGAGCAGACCAGCTCGGCAAAGTCCGCCGAATGGTGCGCCGGGGTCATCTTGTCGGGCTTCATCTCGTGGAGCTCGACCGCGATGCCGCGCTCGGCCAGCTGCCAAGCCGCCTCACAGCCGGCCAGACCGGCTCCGATTACTGTCACTTTGTTCATACTTCCTCCGTCTCCGCCTTCTTCGTGGTCTTGCGGGTGGTTTTCTTCGGTTCCTCACCCTCAGCCGCTGCCTTCTTGGTTGTCCGACGGGTGGTCTTCTTGGGCTCTTCGCCCTCAGCAGTCTCGGCCTTCTTGGTGGTCTTACGGGTGGTCTTCTTCTTTGGTTCCTCACCCTCAGCAGCCTCGGTCTTCTTGGTCGTCCGACGGGTGGTCTTCTTGGGCTCTTCACCCTCAGCAGCCTCGGCCTTCTTAGTCGTCTTGCGGGTAGTCTTCTTCTTCGGTTCCTCACGCTCGGCAGTCTCGGCCTTCTTGGTCTTGCGCGTCGTCTTTTTGGTCTTCTTCTCGGCTTCTTCGGCTTCCTTAGCCGCTGCACGCTCTGCCGCCTTGGCTGCACGCGCTTCACGGCGCTGACGGTTCTTTTCGGCCTCCTCAGGCGATACGCCTTCCTTGACCAGCTCCTTATAGGTACAGCCCTCACGCAGGCACACGTCGGTGACTTCCTTGGAGTCGCGGTCGGTGTGACGGAACAGCGACGAGTCGCAGACCGGGCACTTGGTCTTGAGCGGCTTATCCCATGTAATAAACTGGCAGGTCGGGTAGGTCTCGCACGAGTAGTAAACATAGCCGCGTGCAGACTTTTTCTTGACGACCTTCGCACCGCAGGTCGGACAGGATGCACCGGTATCCTCGCTCATGGGCTTGGTGTTGGTGCACTCCGGGAAGCCCGGGCAAGCCAGGAACTTGCCGAATCGGCCCGACTTAATGACCATCTTACGGCCGCACTTCTCGCAGACAACGTCGGTCTCCTCGTCCGGGATCTTGATGCGGGTCTTGTCCAGATCCTTCTCGGCCTGCTCGAGTGCACCGGCAAAGCCATCATAGAAGGTGTGCAGCAGCTGCACATAAGCGACCTTACCCGCTTCGACCTCGTCGAGCTGGTTTTCCATGTTTGCGGTGAACTCGTAGTCGGCCACCGACTTGAATTTATCGACCAACAGACCGGTGACGCCCTCGCCGAGCGGGGTCGGACGCAAGCTGCGGTTTTCCTTGCTGACATAATCGCGGTCAATGATGGTCGCGATGGTCGGTGCATAGGTGGACGGACGGCCGATGCCCTTCTCCTCCATCGCACGGATGAGCGAAGCCTCGGTGTAGCGTGCAGGCGGCTGGGTGAAGTGCTGTGCCGGGTCGATCTTGTCCGCCGTCAGGCTGTCGCCCTCATCAAATGCGGGCAGCGGCTTGCCGGACTCGCTCTTTTCGCCCTTCTCGCTCTGCTTGTCATCGTCGGTGCTCTCCTCGTAGACTGCGGTAAAGCCCGGGAAGGCAACCGTATGACCGGAGGCACGGAAAATATGTCCTTCGCTCGTGATATCAGCCGAAATGGTGTCCAGAATTGCGTCTGCCATCTGGCAGGCAACAAAGCGCGACCAGATGAGCTTATAAAGCTTGTACTGGTCGGGCGTGAGCTGATCGCGTACTGCATCAGGCTCGATCTCGACGTTGGACGGACGAATGGCTTCGTGCGCGTCCTGTGCTGCGCCCTTGGTCTTGAACACACGCGGCTTACCCGGATAGAACTGCTCGCCGTAGCGCTTCTGAATGTATGCAGCAGCGGCAGCGGTCGCCTCGTCGGACAGACGGAGCGAGTCGGTACGCATGTAGGTAATCAGACCGGTCAGACCGTACTCACCGCCCAGCTCAACGCCTTCATACAGCTCCTGCGCCACGCTCATGGTACGTCTGGGCACCATATTGAGCTTGCGCGATGCTTCCTGCTGCAAAGTGGACGTCGTAAACGGAGGCGCAGCCGACTTTTTCTTCTTGCCCTTCTTGATGGTGGACACGAGGAACAGCTTGCCGGTGACCTCGTCCACGATCTTGCGGGTCTGTTCCTCATTTTTCAGCTCGACCTTGCCATCAGGCTCGCCGTAATAGCGCGCGGTGAAGGTACCGCCTGCCTGTGTGCGCAGAACGGCTTCGATCGACCAGTATTCCTCGGGCTGGAACGCACGGATTTCCTGCTCACGATCGACAACCAGACGAGTTGCGACCGACTGGACACGTCCAGCCGACAGGCCGCGCTTGACCTTGCGCCACAGGAAGGGCGACAGACGATAGCCGACGATGCGGTCGAGGATGCGGCGCGCCTGCTGCGCGTCGACCAGATCAACGTCGATATCACGCGGATGCTCGATACCGTAGTGCACGCCCTTCTTGGTGATCTCGTTGAAGGTCACGCGCTTGTATTCTCCGTCCTTGAGATTCAACAGGCTCTTGAGATGCCAGGAAATCGCCTCACCCTCACGGTCGGGGTCGGTTGCCAGATAAACAAAGTCTGCTTCCTTGGCAGCCTTGCGCAGTTCGGAGATGATTTTATCTTTTCCCTCAATGGGGCCGTATTCCGGTTCAAAATCGTGCTCGAGATCGACACCCATGGTCTTTCTCGGCAGGTCACGCAGATGTCCCATCGAGGCTTTGACTACATAGTCGCTGCCCAGATACTTGCCAATGGTCTTTGCCTTGGCCGGGGACTCTACGATTACCAGTTTGGACATAGTATTCCTCCACTCATGTGTTTCTATCGGAAACGGGGCACAAATGCCCGCGAAAATGTTCAAAAGTTAAGGGTTCCGCACAGACTGCACCGTCCGCCCTTGTGCTGGGCGATGCCGTCCAGCTCGAGCAGCACCAATGCTGCCGCGACTTCGGAGGCCGGCAGGCCGGTGGCCTCGCTGACCGCGTCGACCGTGTCTGCGCCCGATGCGATTGCCTCAGCAACCGCACGCTCGCTGCCGCTCAGTCCCTCGGGAAGGTGCGGCTGATCGGTTTTCGGCGGCTCGGGTTCCGGTACAATCGGTAAATCGGGAATTTTCAACGGTTCTAATGGCGCAGCTTCGGGCTGTTTGCGTCGTTGGATAACCTGATAGGGGCGCACCGGCGTATCGTCCCACATGCTGCCCTTGCGGTCATCCCGCAAAAATGCCGTGCGCACAGCGCCTGCATTGGGCTTCTGGCGCAGCATGGGCGCAAGTGCGTCCACAATATCCATTGGACCGGTCACCAGACGGGCGCACTCGTCGCGAATCAGGCGATTACAGCCCGCCGAGCTCGGTACATCCAGCGGTCCGGGCACCGCAAAGACCTCCCTGCCCTGCTCAAAAGCCTGTCGGGCTGAGATCAGCGCACCCGAGTGCAGCGGTGCCTCGACGATGAGGGTTGCCGCTGCCAGTCCGCTCATAATGCGGTTGCGGATGGGAAAGCGAAAGCCTTCATTCGGTGTACCGGGCGGGTTCTCACTGATGACCGCACCGGCCAGCATGATATCGCCCATCAGGTACTTGTTTTCGGGCGGATAGCACAGGTCAACACCGCCTGCCAGCACGGCAACCGTCGTGCCGTCGGCTTTGAGACAGCCGCGATGGGCTGCGGTGTCAATGCCGCGTGCCATACCCGAAATCACGGTAAATCCGGCCTTGGCCAGCGCCGCGCCGAAGCGCTCTGCCATGCGCAGACCGTAAGCCGAACACGACCGCGTCCCGACGATGGTCACGCCCGGTGCGCGGTCAAAATCGGGCAGTGTTCCCCGGACGTACAGCACAGCCGGCGGATCGGCGATCTCGCGCAGGCGGTCGGGGTAAGCACTGTCCTCTATGGTGATGATTTGAATTTTCTTTTGCTCGCAGATGCGCAGAATGTCCTCTGCGCGGGAGAGATCCTTGTCGCACAGCGCATTGATCTGACGGGGTTTGAGTCCGGTCTGCATGAGCTGCTCGCGCGTCGCACCGTACAGAAATTCCGGTGTGCCGAACGAGGTAGTCAGCTTGCGGATGGTCTCGGCGCCCAGATCGTCCCGGGTGGTCAGCCACAGCCAGTATACGCGCTTTGACATGGTTTATCCTCCTTTTTTGGTCATCTCCCAGATCAGAATGGCCGCGGCAACACCCGCATTGAGCGATTCGGCGCGTCCAGCCATGGGAATGATGAGCTTGTGATCACACAGGTCGAGTGCGGCCTGTGTCACGCCGTTGCCCTCGTTGCCGATGATGACCGCCGAGCGTTCGGGCAGTCCTTCGGGCGGCAGCGGGACGCTGTCGGGCTCGAGCGCTGCGGCATAGACCGGGACGCCATGCTGCTGCAAAGCATCGATGGCCTCGGCAAGCGGCATCTGACAGACCGGCTGCCGGAAGGCAGCGCCCATGGTCGCACGGACGACCTTGGGTGCGGTCGGGTCAGTGCAGCCCTCGCACAGGATGACCAGATCGAGCGCGAATGCGTCGGCGGTGCGCAGGATGGTGCCCAGATTGCCCGGATCCTGCAGACCGTCAAGCAGAACAGCGCGGCGCACAGACGAGAAATCCACCGTCTGACGCACCGGTCTCTCGCACGAGAACAGCACGCCCTGCGGGGTCTCGACATCGGTCGCCAGGTCAAACAGCGCTTTCTCTGCCGTCAGGAGCGATGCGCCCTGCGCCGCTGCACACGCAAGCAGTGCATCATCGCACGCGGTACCTGCACGCACGAGCACCGCACCCACCCGGATGTCCGAGTCCAGCGCTTCGCCCAGCATTTTTTCGCCCTCGCAGACCATCTCACCGGTCTTCAGGCGATATTTCTTTTCTCGCGCCAGCCGTGCGAGGTGTTTGAGCGTCGCATTCTGGCGGCTTGTGATCGCAGTAAACTCCATGTAACCTCTTGAATGAAAACAATATGCCGAAAGCCTGCGGGTTGATGCACAACACGCAGGCTTACTATCGGTTCTCAGTACTTGCCGCAGGGCGGTTAATACAGCTTAGCGCCTGCCGGAATGCGGTCGTCTACCATCAGCAGGTTGAGTCCCTCGTGTCCGTCCTCCTCGTGGACGGCCGAGATCAGCATACCGCACGAATCAATACCCATCATCTTGCGCGGCGGCAGGTTTACGATCGCGATGGCGGTCTTGCCGATCAGCGCTTCGGGTTCATAATACTCATGGATGCCGCTCAGGATCACGCGGTCGGTACCGGTGCCGTCATCCAGAACGAACTTGAGCAGCTTCTTGCTCTTGGGCACGGCCTCACAGTGCTTGATCTTGACCGCACGGAAGTCCGACTTGGAGAAGGTGTCAAAGTCGACCTCGGTCTCAAACAGCGGCTCAATCTTGACCTTGGAGAAGTCGGGCTTAGCAACTTCTGCCGGTGCCTCGGTGACAGCAGCAGCCGGTGCAGCCGGCTTTTCAGCCTCTGCAGAGCGCTCGCCAGCCAGCGGCTTCATGGTCGGGAACAGCAGTACGTCACGAATGGAAGCCGAGTCGGTCAGGAACATGACCAGACGGTCGATGCCCATGCCCATACCACCCGTGGGCGGCATGCCGTACTCGAGTGCGGTGACAAAATCGGTATCCATCATATTTGCCTCATCGTCGCCAGCCTCGCGCAGCGCAACCTGACGCTCAAAACGCTGACGCTGATCGATGGGGTCGTTCAGCTCAGAGAATGCGTTGCACAGCTCACGGCCGTAGACAAAGCACTCAAAACGCTCGGTCAGGCGCGGGTCAGATGCCTTGCGCTTGGCCAGCGGCGAAATCTCAACCGGGTAATCGGTGATGAAAGTCGGCTGGATGAGGTTCTCCTCAACATACTCGTCGTAGCACTGCGCCAGCAGATCGCCCCAGCTGTCCTTGTTCTTCTCGATCTCCAGACCGCGTGCCTTGACAGCTTCGAGTGCCTCTTCCGGGCTCATTGCCATGAAGTCCAGACCGGAATACTCCTTGACCGCGTCTGCCATGGTCATGCGCTTCCAGCCCTTGGAGAAGTCCAGCTCTGTGCCCTGGTAAGTGACCTTGGTGGTGCCCAGAACCTTCTCGCAGACATGCACAACCATATCCTCGGTGATGTCCATCATGCCCTGATAGTCGGTGTATGCCTGATACAGCTCGATGGTGGTGAACTCCGGGTTGTGGCGGGTGTCCATGCCCTCGTTGCGGAAAATACGGCCGATCTCGTAGACCTGCTCGAGGCCGCCGACGATCAGACGCTTGAGGTGCAGCTCGGTTGCAATACGCATGTACATGTCGATGTCCAGCGCATTGTGATGGGTGATGAACGGACGTGCTGCCGCACCGCCCGGGATGGTGTTGAGGCAGGGCGTCTCAACTTCCATGAAGCCGCGGCCATCCATAAAGCGGCGGATCTCACGCACGATCGCCGAGCGCTTCTCGAAGGTGTCACGTACCTCGGGGTTGATGATGAGGTCAACGTAACGCTGACGGTAGCGCATATCGGTGTCCTTCAGACCGTGCCACTTCTCGGGCAGCGGAATGAGGTTCTTGGACAGCAGAGTCAGCTCGGTGACCTTGACCGAGATCTCACCCTTCTGGGTGCGGAATACCTCGCCGGCGATGCCGATGAGGTCGCCGATGTCCATCTTCTTAAAGCCCTTGTAAACGTCCTCGCCCAGTGCGTCACGGGTGACGTACAGCTGGAGACGGCCATAGCGGTCGGACAGGTCTGCAAAGGATGCCTTGCCCATGATGCGCTTGGACATCATACGGCCAGCCAGACGGACGGTCTGACCCTCCATCTCTTCGAAGCGATCCTTGATATCGGTGGTGAAATTGGTGCGGTCAAAGCGTACCTGCTCAAAGGGGTCTGCACCAGCTTCCTGAAGCTCGCGCAGCTTATCGCGGCGGATGCGCAGCAGTTCGTTGAGCTCTGCCTGCGTCGGCTCGGCTGCCGGCGCGTTCTTCTGTTCGTTTGCCATGTTCGATCTTTCCCCTTTTCTGTCTTACTTGATGATTTCGATGACCTTATACTGGATGGTGCCGGCCGGTGCCTCGACCTCAACGATCTCGCCGACCTTCTTACCCAGTACAGCCTTGCCGAACGGAGACTCGTCCGAAATCTTGCCGTCCATCGGGTCAGCTTCCTGCGAGCCGACAAAGTGGTACTCCTCGACCTCGCCGAACTCTACGTCCTCTACCTTGAAACGGCAACCAGGGGAAACCTCGTCCTGACCGTACATATCATCGGTGATGACAACAGCGTGAGCAATGATATTCTCGACCTCAGCGATACGAGAATAGAGCTTGCCCTGCTCGTTCTTTGCCTCATCGTACTCAGAGTTCTCGGACAGGTCACCAAACGAGCGTGCTTCCTTGATCTGCTCGGCGACCTCCTTCTCACGGACGGTTTTGAGATATTCCAGTTCTTCCTTGAGCTTATCCAAGCTTTCCTGCGTCAGTTTAAATTCCTTCGCCATGTGACAAATCCCTCTCTATGATAAATTTTTGGGTATTAAACCTATGGAAACCATTACACCTTATTATATGGACTCACAATCACGATGTCAAGCGAGCCGGGATGAAGTTTCCGAACTTTTTGCATTTTTACCAGTTTGCACGCGACGTTTTTGCCCGTACTTTTACGCCTTTCGCTAAGATAGCGCATTTCGTGCAGCAATGAGCTGATCGTCGTCTTCCGGGGCGAGGAAGTAGAAATCCTGCGCCTTGTCCGCGGGCAGATCGACCGAAATATCGGGCGTGACACCGGTACCGATCAGGCTTTTGCCCTGCGGGGTAAAGTATTCGTTGTCCGACAGGCGCAGCGCCGAGCCGTCCGACAGCGGATAGGTGCGCTGGGAATAGCCCTTGCCGATTGTCTGCTCACCGACAACGATGGCCTTACCGTACTCTTGCAAGGCGGCAGCGAAGAACTCGGCTGCCGAGATCGAGTCGGCGTTGACCAGTACGGCCATGGGCAGATCGAGTGCTTCCGCGTCCGAGGAGTACACCTTTTCCGTGCCGTCCTTGGCGCGCAGGGTCATGATCGTGCCCTCGGGCAGCAGCGGATCGAGCATGTTGGCCAGCACCTCGACCGATCCGCCCGGGTCGTTGCGCACGTCAAAGATCAGCTTCTGTGCACCCTGCTCCAGCAGCTCACTGAGCACCTTCTCAAACTGCTCATCGGCATGCTGGTGGAAGTTGTAAATGTAGATGTAGCCGGTCGTGTCATCGAGCATCTTTCCGGTGACCATAGTCGCGGTGACCTCGCGCCGCTCGATAGCTAGGGTTTCGGTCTCGCCGGTGTCCGCGGGCCGAATCATCACCTGTGCGTCGGTGCCCTCATCGCCCGCGATCGCGTCGATGACCGCCTGATAGCCATCCTTCTCCAGCGTCTTGTCTCCCGCGCCGACGATCTCATCGCCGTGCTTGAGTCCGGCCTCTTCTGCGCCCGAACCCTCATACACCTCGATGATGCGCAGGCGGTTTTCCTGCTGATCGTACGTCGTATATACACCGATGCCGAAAGCCTGTCCTTCGAGCGAGGTGGTATAACTCTCATACTCCTCCTTGGACATGTAGCTGCTCCAGCGGTCGCCCACACCGGTGACAAAGCCCACACAGGCCATATCAACCGCGTCCTGCACGTCGTACTCGCCCACATACAGGTCGTCTACCCGCTCGCGAATCTCTCCGAGTTTGCCATAAATGGCGTTATTGGCTTCATAATCGGGCAATTTGTTCTGATAATAGCGATTCATCACCAGATAGGACGCATTGAACGCGGTCGCCGCGCTCAGCACACACAGCACGACCGCTGTGCCCTTGGAAATGCCTTTGCTCATACCTTTGCTGTTTCCTTTCGCTTTATTTTGTACAGACAGACAAAACCGGGGATAGAGGATAGCCCCCTTTCCCCGGTTTGTGTGATTGTGCTTAGATTACGGGCTGACGTAGTCGAGCGGATCGACGACAGAACCGTTGCGGTAAACCTCGAAGTGCAGATGGTTGCCCGTCGAGTTACCGGTCGAGCCGACCGTACCGATCTGCTGACCGGCTGCAACCGTGTCACCAACCGATACCATGCGCCTGGTCATGTGCGCATAGGCAGTCATCAGGCCACCGCCGTGGCTGACAACGACATAGTTACCGTAGGACGACGACAGGTAGCTCTTGACGACCGTACCCGATGCCGCCGCAATGATCGGATTACCCTTGCCCGATGCGATGTCAATGCCCTTATGTCCGCTCTGCCATACACCGGTAATCGGGCTGACGCGTCCGCCGAAATACGAGCTGATGTATGTATAGGTCGGACACGGCCAGAGCATTGAACCCGAGCCGCCGCTCGAGTAGCTTGCACTCGATGAAGAAGACGAGGACGACCTCGAAGATGAAGAGGACCGCTGCTTCTTCTTTGCCGCAGCCGCAGCAGCTGCCGCTGCTTCCTGACGGGACAGCTCTGCGATCTCGTCGCTGATCTGCTCCTGCTCAGCTGCCAGCTGATCGCTGACCTTCTGTGCATACGCACTGTCGTTCTCGACCTTGGCCAGCAGCTCGGTCAGTTCGGCCTTATCGTCCTCCAGACCCTGCTTTTCTTCCTCCAGGGACTGCTTGTACTCCTGCTGCTGCTTGCGGTCGGATTCCAGCGACTTCTCCATCTCCTGAATGCTGTCGCGGATGGCGGTATACTCACCGACAACACCCTTATCGTAGTCCATGATCTGGCTGACGATCTCGATGTTGTCCAGCATATCGCCGAAGCTCTCCGAGTTGAGCACGACTTCCATGTAGGACGTATCGCCGTTCTCATACATGACACGAATGCGCGTCTCAAACAGTTCCTGCTTTTCTTCAAGATCCTTTTCGGCCTGCTTGAGGTTTGCCTTGGTCTCCTCGATGGACTCGGTCAGCGCGTCAATCGCCTGCTCGGTCGCATCGATTTCCTGCTCGGTCAGGTTAATCTTGTTGTTGAGTGTTCCAATCTGCCCCGTATAGTTATCCTTCTGCTCTTCATATTCGGCAAGCTTTGCCTCGACCTCTGCCTTCTGGCTCTTGATGTCGGCCAGCTTATTGTTCAGTTCGGTCTTGCTCGCAGCCATCGCCATACTCAGCGCACCGAAGATGGTCGAACCGATCATCAGTACAGCCAATACCCCCGCAATGATGGCTGCAATGATGCGGTTTCGTTTTTTGTGGTACATGGGAACTCGCTCTCCTTGCTGAAAATTAGTTGAAGTAGTTCATCGGATTTACAGTCGAACCGCCGACGTACACCTCAAAATGCAGGTGCGGGCCGGTTGAGTTGCCGGTCGATCCGACCGTACCGACCTGCTGGCCGGCTGCGACGCGCTCTCCGGCCGAAACCAGACGGCGTGTCATATGCGCATACGCTGTCATCACGCCACCCCCATGACTGATGACAACATAGTTGCCGTAGGAAGAAGAAAAATAGCTCTTGACAACCGTACCCGATGCCGCCGCAATGACCGGATTGCCGCTCGATGCCGAGATATCCAGTCCCTTATGCAGCTTGCGTGTGCCGCTGATCGGATGGGTACGATAGCCGTACGGCGAGCTGATGCGGTTGTAGGACGGGCAGGGCCAGGTCAGCGAGCCGCTGTATACCTTGCCGCCTCCGCCGCCGCTCGAAGAAGCCGCGGCAGCTTCCTTGCGGGACAGTTCCGCGATCTCGTCGTTGATCTGTTCCTGTTCGCGCAGCATGCGCTCGGCCTCGGCCTTTTTCAGCTCGATGTTGCTGTCGACCTTGGCCTTGAGTGCCTTGTACTCCTTTTTCTGCGCTTCGATCTCTTCGTACGCGACCTTGAGATCGTCGGCATAGTCCTGCTGCTCCTTGCGGTCGGACTCCAGCGAAGCCTTCTGCTGCTCGATGCTGAGCTTTAATGCCTTGTACTCCTCAACGACCTTTTTGTCGTAGTCCATGATCTGGCTGACGATTTCCATGTGGCTGAGCATATCGGAAAAATTCTCCGAACTGAGCAGCACTTCCATGTAAGTCGTGTCGCCATTCTCGTACATGACACGAATGCGCGTCTCGAACAACTCCTGCTTGTCGTCCAGCTCCTTGACCGTCTCGTCCAGTTCGACCTGCTTTTCCTCGATGTCCTCGGTCAGCGTGTCGATGATCTTCTGGGTGGTGTTGAGCTGGGCACGGGTGGACTGAATCTGATAGTCCAGCGCCGCAATCTTTTCGCTGTACTTCTCGGCCTCGCCCTCGAGCGCCTTGACCGCTGCATTCGCCTCGGCTCTCGCGCTTTTGAGCTCTGCCAGTCGGTTTTGCAGCTGGCTCTTGCTCGCGGCCTCCGCGGTCGGCATAGAACCCGTTCCGGGCAGCATGCCTGCCATCAGCGCCGCGATGATACCCGCTGCCGTGATTTTTCGGATGGTCTTATTCACTGGCCAGTCCCCTTATACATCCATAAATCTGCGGATGGTCAGAGACGAACCGCCCACGCCGACGATCACGCCTGCACCGGCAAAGATACCCAATACGTAGAACATCAGGCCCTGGAACTCTGCCATGGTGAACTGCGGCAGGTTGTCCAGAATGAAGCCGGACAGCTGCTCGTACAGCGCCCATTCCAGACCGAATGCAATCGCACCGGCCAGCAGGCCAAGCACCAGACCCTCGATGACGAACGGCCAGCGAATGAACCAGTTGGTCGCGCCGACCATCTTCTGAATGGAAATCTCGCGGCGGCGTGCCAGCATGGCCAGCTTAACCGTATTCGCGATGATAAAGATCGAAATCAGACCCAGAGCGACAACCAGAGTAACCGAAATTGCCTGGAACATGCGCTGGAGCTGGATGAGGCGTGCGACAACTTCCTCGTTTGCCACGGCATTGCCGATGCCGTCCACGCTCTCAAGCGCTGCCTTGGTCGCTGCGACCTTAGACGGGTCCTTCATGGTGATGTGGAAGGCGTCGCGCAGCGGGTTGTTGGAAGAATCAAAGCCGTCGAGCAGGTCGGCGTTCTCGCCCAGCTCCTCGCGGTACGCTTCCAAAGCGGTGTCCTTGTCTTCAAACTCTGCCTTTGCGACGTTATCGACCTGTAATATGGTCTTTTCCATATCACGCGCCTCTTCGGTCGTGTACGTATCTTCGATATAAACAACAATCTCGCTCTCGTTCTGGAGCTTGACGATGTTTAAGTTAATGTCATAGGAAATGAGTGCGGTCGTGCCGGTGATAATCAGACAGACCACGATCACACTGACTGCTGCAAAGCTCATAAAGCCATGCAGAAAAATATTCCGGAAACCTTCCTTGAGGAAGTATCCGATACTACTCTTCTTCATACGTGTAATACCCACCTGTCTGGTCGCTGGCGACTTCGCCCTTGTTGATCATAATAACGCGCTTGCCGAACTGGTCAACCAGCTCTTTTGCGTGGGTTACGATGAGGACGGTCGTGCCAAGTTCATTGATCTTCTCGAAAAGGACCATCAGTTCGAGCGAACGCTCGGGGTCCAGATTGCCCGTGGGCTCGTCCGCGATGATGACGCGGGGGTTATTGACCAGCGCACGCGCGATTGCGACACGCTGCTGCTCACCACCCGACAGCTCGACCGGACGGCAGTCTTCCTTGCCGATCAGTCCAACCAGCTCGAGCACATAGGGCACACGGTTTTTGATGGCCTTGCCCGACGCACCGATGGCGCGCATGGCGAAAGCGACGTTTTCATAAACCGTCTTGTTTTCGATCAGACGGAAATCCTGATAGACAACGCCGAGCGTACGGCGCAGATAAGGAATCTCACGCTTTTTGATCTTGCCAATGTTAAAGTTGTTGACGAGGACACGGCCTTCGACCGGACGTACCTCGGCAGTCAGCATTTTGATGATTGTGGATTTGCCCGAGCCCGACGCGCCGACCAGAAAGACGAACTCGCCTTCCTCGATGCGGAACGTGACTTTGTTGAGCGCGCGGCAGCCATTGTCATACACCATGCTGGCTTCTTTTACGCTAATCACGGTTCAGTTTCCCTCCCTTTCCTGTGTGCAGTCTACCACTTCTGATAGACGTAATCCGCCCGGGATTTGTTCCCAACTCCCAGGCGAAAAACAGATTTTTGTTGAATTTTTAGAAGTTTCCTTCCTCACGGCTGGACAGGTATTTGCGTACCATGAGCGCAACCTTGAACACGATTGCATGGTCGAATTCACGCAGGTCGAGGCCGGTCAGCTTCTTGATCTTTTCCAGACGATAGACCAGCGTATTGCGGTGTACGAACAGCTTACGCGAGGTCTCGGATACGTTCAGGTTGTTCTCGAAGAACTTCTGGATGGTAAACAGCGTCTCCTGGTCGAGCGAGTCGATCGAACCGCGCTTGAAGACCTCGGTCAGGAACATTTCGCACAGGGTGGTCGGCAGCTGATAAATCAAACGGCCGATGCCCAGATTTTCAAAGCTGACGATGGACTTCTCGGTGTCGAATACGCCGCCGACTTCAATGGCGATCTGTGCCTCCTTGAAGGACTTTGCGATATCCTTCATCTGAGAGGAGATCGAACCGATACCGATGATGCACTTGACGAGCAGCTCGGACGACAGAGCCTCCTCAATCTGCTTTGCCAGCTTGATGAGGTCCTTGGGCTCGCTGCTTGCCTTGACTTCCTTGACGACAACGATGTCAGACTCGCTGATATGCAGAACGAAATCACGCTGCTTGTCCGGGAACAGACCGGAAATCACGTCGATTGCCGCAATGTCCACACGCTCGAGCTGGCGCACCAGGAAGACCACGCGCGGCACATCGTTTCCGAAGTGCAGCTCACGCGACTTGATGTAAATATCACCCGGCAGGATGTTGTCCAGAATGATATTCTTGACAAAGGTTGCCTTGTCGTGCTTTTCGTCGTACAGCGTCTTGATGTTGTTGATCGCGACCGAAGCCAGTGCGCATACCGAGCGCGCAAGCTCATCCTCACCCTGTACGAATACTGCGTACTCGAAACGGGTCGAACGGTCAGCGACCGAGCGGTAGGTATATCCGCCGAAACGAATCATATCACCCGCGTAGCCCAGTTCGGTCACTGCGTCCTCACGCATCTCACCGATGCGGGGCAGATCGGTACAAGCGATAACCGCACCGGTTGCATCTACGATACCGATTGTGCGATCCACCGTATCCTTCATCTGCAGAATAATCGACTGGAACAATCTGGAAGCCATATCCATCACCTTTCCCTTTTTTGAAGATCAATCTTTTTTCCGCCCGTAACCTGTGTGCTGTATCTGCCGCCGCTCTCTTCGGCAACCTATACAACAAAAGATTTCTCATTTTATCTTTTTTAAGAAATTATACCACAGGTTCGTCCATTTTTACACAAAAATTTTCATGAATCTTTGTATATTTTTCCAATCCGACGCAAAATCCCATATTTTTGCGTCAACTGCCACCCGAAACTGCCGCAAAAAGCGCCGCAATTTCTTCTTCGGTCAGCGGCCGATACTGCCCGCGCGCCAGTGCCGCATCCAGCACAAGCGGCCCCATGGACAGTCGCTCGAGTGCCTCGACATGCCCGCCGACAGCGGCGACCATGCGCTTGACCTGATGGTACTTACCCTCGCGCAGCACAACGAACACCTCGGTCAGACCGTCCGGCTGCACCTCTCCCACGGTCAGCTCGGCCGGACGGCATTTTGTCCCGTCCCCAAGCGTCAGACCGTTCGAGAACTGCTGTACCGCGTCATCCGCCAGTGTGCCCGACACCAGCGCCCGATACCGCTTGTCCACATGTCTGCGCGGCGAGGTCAGTGCGTGATTGAGTGCACCGTCATCGGTCAGGAGCAGCAGGCCCTCGGTATCCTTATCCAGCCGTCCGACCGGTGCCAGACCATCGCGCTCGCGCTCAGGCAGTAAACTCAAGACCGTTTGCTGAGACGCGTCCTCGGTTGCCGAGATCACGCCCATCGGTTTGTTGAGCATAAAATACCGCTCGCGGCGCGCACGCAGCGCCACACCGTCGACACAGATGGTGTCCACGTCGGCATCCACCTTGCAAGCCGGATCGCGGCAGGCTGCACCGTTGACCGTGACCCGTCCGGCACGAATGAGGCCGCCCACTTCCTTGCGGCTGCCCGCACCGCGGCTCGCCAGCATCTTATCCAGACGCTCCCGCGCCATGCACATCCCTTCCTTTCCTCAGATACACATAGCGTACCACTTTTTTGCACTTTGCACAATAGCTCCAGCAAAAAAAACCGAATTTCTTCGCTCACTCTTGTTAGTTTTTTACAACGCCTCTGCTTACCTTCCACAAACATGCACAAAATCCTTCAGGTATTTTTTACGATTTGACCGGCTCGTTTGGTGTAACCATAGCGGAAATTTCCGGTAAAACAGCGAAAAGCCAGACCGATTTTTCCGGTCTGGCTCGCATTTTTTCGCGATTATTCGCCCTCGGACGGTGTCTGCGTCTGATCGCCCGCCGAACGATCTGTAACCGCTCGGACAAAACCGTCTGCATCTTCCGAGCAGATATCCGCCGCGATTAAGTTGTCCCGGTAGAGCACCAGATTGGCCGTGACCCCGGTTTCTCCGCTCGGGTCGTTGCGCACCTGATAGACGTACAGCTGGCATTTCCTGCCCTGATAACGGGTCAGATCCAGTCCCTGGGTTTTTTGCAGTTCATTGTAGCTCTGGTAGGCCGCGTCGAAGGTATCCGGGATGCGCACATCCTGTTCGGACACCGGGTTTTCATCGACTTCCCAGCCATATCCCCGCAAAAATGCCACGCGGTCATCGTTCGTCTTGAGCTTACACGAGATACTGACCTCGGCCGCCGTGCTGGCGGTATCCGCTTCCCCGCCCAGCAGCCAACAGCCCGCACCCACCACCATCGCACAGACCGCCAGCAGGCCGACTACCAGTTTTCTGCGGGTCAGTTTGGTCGCATACATTACCATAAATCCCAACGCCTCCCATCGCGTATCCTTACCACAAAGATATGGACGGGCAGGCCGATTTAGAACCACAAAAAGAAGGGCATCCACTGTTTTGGATGCCCTTCTTGCAAATCCCGTGCAGGCCGTGCGCTGCCCGCACGGAATCAGGGGGACTTTTTTGTAATCAGACTCAGTCGCCCAGAGCCTCCAGGCGAGCCTTGTTGTCGGCGATAACCTTCTCCTGTACCGGAGCCGGTGCCTCGTCGTAGCGGATGAACTCGGACTCGAACGAGCCGCGACCCTGAGTCATCGAGCGCAGGGTGATGGCATAGTCAGACAGCTCTGCCATCGGTGCCTCGGCCAGAATCTCCTGCTTGCCGCCGTCAACCGGGTTCATACCCATGATGCGGCCGCGGCGCTTGTTCAGATCGCCGATGACATCGCCCATGTAAGCGTCCGGAATGAGAACCTTGAGCGAGCAGATGGGCTCAAGCAGAACCGGAGATGCCTGCGGGATACCAGCCTTGTATGCCAGACGAGCAGCCATCTTGAAGGACAGCTCGTTGGAGTCGACATCGTGGTAAGAACCGTCGGTCAGGGTAGCCTTCAGGCCGACCAGCGGATAGCCAGCCAGCACACCGTGCTCCATCGCCTCGCGGATGCCCTTTTCAACTGCCGGCCAGAAGTTCTTCGGAACCGAACCGCCGAAGATGCTCTCTGCAAAGACGAAATCCTGATCCATGCAGGGCTCGAAGTCCATCTTGACGTGACCGTACTGGCCATGACCGCCCGACTGCTTCTTGTGCTTGCCTTCAACCGATACCTTTTTGCGGATCTTCTCGCGGTACGGCACGATGGGCTTGGACAGCTCGACCTCAACGCCGAACTTGTTCTTGAGCTTGGAGCAGATCACATCCAGATGGATATCGCCCATGCCCGAGATCAGCATCTGCTTGGTCTCGGTGTTGTACTCGGTGGAGAAGGACGGGTCTTCGTCGCGCAGACGAGCCAGACCGGTTGCGAGCTTTTCTTCATTGCCCTTGTTCTTGGGTGCGATGCCCTGTGCATAGCACGGCTTGGGCGGCTGTACCGGATCGAGGTTGACCTTACGAACCGACATGGACAGCGTATCGCCGGTCTTGGTGGTTACGAGCTTTGCAACTGCGCCGATATCGCCGCAGCCGATCTCGGTGACCTCGGTGGTCTTCTTACCGCAGATCTCGTAGATATGTGCCATCTTCTCGTTGGCATCTGCACGGCGGTTTACCAGGGTCATATCCTGCTTGACCGAACCGGAGAATACCTTGAAGTAAGAGAATCTGCCGTACTGGTCGGCAACCGTCTTGAAGATCATAGCAACGGTCGAACCGTTGGGCGTGCAGTTGATCTCGATCAGCTCACCCTTCTCGTCCTCACAGACCTCAACCGGTGCTTCGTCAGGAGACGGCATGTAATCGGCAATGCCCTTGAGCAGTGCGTAGGAACCGATACCGGTTGCAGCGGTGCCGCAGAATACCGGTGCGATAACCAGATCCTTGACACCCTGACGGATGCCGGCGATCAGCTCTTCGTCCGAGAACTCTTCGCCTGCGAAGTAGCGCTCCATCAGCTCTTCGGACAGCTCTGCAACGTTCTCGCACAGTGCTGCGCGGTGCTGATCGATACGGTCTACCATGTTCTCCGGGATCGGGATCTCGACGCGCTTGGTGCCGTCCATGCGGTATGCCTTGCGGATAACACAGTCGACAACGCCTACGGTATCACGATTGCCCTCGAAGATGGGCACAACGATCGGACAAACCGAAACGCCGAACTGCTTCTGCAGCTTATGCAGCGAAGTATAGTAATCGGAGTTTTCCTCATCGATCTTGGAGATGTAGAACATGCGGGGCATCTTGCGCTCTTCCGCACGCGCCCATGCCTTCTCGGTGCCGACACCGGGGCCAGACTTACCGGTTGCAACGATCAGCGCGGACTCGGACACGCGCAGTGCCTGATTGACTTCGTTTTCGAAATCGAAGAAGCCCGGGGTATCGAGCAGGTTGATCTTGCAATCGTTCCATACGACCGGTGCAACGGCGGTCGAGATGGAGAACTGGCGCTTGATCTCTTCGGGGTCGAAATCACATACGGTATTTCCATCGGGTACCTTACCGACGCGGTCGGTAACCCCGGCGGTGAATAACAGGCTCTCGACCAGCGAGGTCTTACCGTCGCCGCCGTGACCCATGATGCATACGTTTCGGATCTTGTTTACCGGAAATGTCGCCATAATTACACACTCTCCTGCCATTTTGTTCTTTCGCTTGCGCACATTGGAGTCGATTACTCCTTGTTCGTAATTATAACCCACCATCGCGAGAATTGCAACCGATTTTTTATGCAGTATGCACATTTTTACTCAGATATGAAAAACACCGCCCTTTCGGACGGTGTTTTTTTGCACAATTTTTACTTCTTAAAGTCCCTTTCTGGTATGGAAAGTGACAAAAAACGACGGAATATACCAGAGAACGAGATAAAGCAGCACATTTCTCGGCGTGACCGCCTCGGGATGGCCGGTGAAGGCAAGATAGAACATCAGAAGCAGGCCGCAGATGCCACCGACCGCGCCCAAAATCAGGTTGGAGCGCATTGCGCCGGACAGCTTGTCTGCCGACTGGTGTACCTGTGCAAAGGGCACAATGCCGTCGCGCGATAGAATTGCGCAGACACGGTCGCCCATGGTGTAGGCAGACGAGGTCACGGCAGCGACACGGTCGGAAGCCACCTCGCCGATGCGTCCGCGGCGGGTCTCGAACATCTTCTGCACCATCTCGGGCGAGATGTTGAAGTCACGAGTCGCCAGCTCGGGCATCACCTTGAGGCGAATGAGTGCCTGCAAAGCGCTGAACGTCTGGGCGTTGGAGTGATAGGTCAGCTGGATGACACCGGCAGGCTGGCCGTTGATGACCACATAGACACCGGTCTCGACGTCTCTGCCCTTCTTGGGCTCCTGTACCGGCATGCCCATGCGTGCCATGTACGCAGCCGTGCCGACCAGTACGGTATCCGCACCGATCTCACCCGACAGACCGCCCATATCGTAGACCTTGATATTGGTCGCACGTGCCGGACGGCCGTACTGCTCACGCAGCGCCTCGGCCAGCAGCTTGCCGATCTCCATGTCGTAGCCGTCGGTGACTGCAACTGCATAGGACAGCAGCTTTTCCGGGGTGTAGCCGCTGTGTGCACGCACCTCGGTGATGGTGACCGTTCCGCCCGGGAACAGGTCGGTGTCCTGAATGACCGCACGGCGTGCCTTGCGCACGCGGAATGCGGCCTGACCGCCTGCCAGGGCTGCGCCCTCGGACAGCAGACGGCGGGAAACATGGTAATAAGCACGGCCAAACGCGCACAGGATGGGCAGCGGGCTGACGATGGTCAGCATGGCCGACAGATTCCAGAAGAAGTAGCTGATATCCTGACGTACCAGCGAGACGACAACCGACAGCACGATGCAGGCTGCCAGCATGATGGGGGCGTAGACCTTGGCAAAGCGCTCGGTTGCGTCCGGACGCTCGAGCTCGCGCTGGAACTCGGTGCGGTCGCTCAGGCGCGACTTGACCGTGCGGCGGGCATGGTCGTTGCTGTCATGGTGATAGTAAACGCCCATCGGGTTTTCGTGCAGGGTGAGTGCCTTGTATGCACGTGCACGGCCTGCGCAGCGGTTCTTCTCCTCGCGGATGGCTGCGTACAGCAGCAGGATGCAGATGGAGGAGTACGGCAGAACGCCAGCCCAACCGCCGATGATGAAGGACATACAGTGCAGAATGGTGGCCATATTGGCAATCGCGACGAGCGAAGCGCGGTCTGCCTTGCCGGTGACCAGATTGTAAAAGCCCGAACCGACGACATCAATGCCGATCAGCATGGCGATAATCTCAAAACCGACCTGTACGAGCATGAACAGGCGCGGATTGGAAGCGAAGCTGATGAGGCTGGGCATGGGCAGAGCCAAACTCTCGGCCATGGTCAGATAAAGCGAAATCAGACCCAGAATCAGCACCGGAATGGCGCGTCGTCCAAGGTTCTTGGAACGGCGATTGTTGAGCACCATGGCCTTGCTCGGTTCGATCAGCTCTACATCGTCCTCGTCCTCATCGCGCATACGTGCCGCCTGACGGGGCATCTGCTGCTGTGCTGCCGGACGCTGCTGCGCACGGACAGGCTCTCCCTCCTGCTCTGCCTGTGCGGGCTGTGCTGCCTGCTGTGCGCTCTTGCGCTGCACGCGAATTTCCTGCTGCTGCATGCCGGACGCCGTGCGCGGTACACTGCTCTGTGCAGCCGGGCGTGCCGCCTGCTGCTTGGGTGCAAACTGAGGGGGTGTGGTCGCGTGTGCCGCGTGCTCAGCGTTGGCCTCGTCGACCACACCGCTGACCTCGGCTAAAATATCGTCCAGATTAAACGTGCGCCCACCGCTTGTGTTGCGGCTCTCCTGCGCCTGCGGCGCTGCCGCAGCCTCGGCCTTCACCTGGCTCTTGGGCTCGGGCACATCCTCGCCGAGCAGCTTACGAATGTCGTTGAGCTCGGCGGTATCGAATTTGTTGCTCATTTCTCTCCTCACTTCCCATAGGTCCGACGGCGAACGGCCTCAAACAGCAGTACTGCCGCCGCATTTGATGCGTTGAGCGAATTGACCTTGCCACGCATCGGAATGCTCACAATAAAATCACACTTCTGGCGCACCAGACGGCTGATACCCTCGCCCTCGGAACCGATTACGATGGCGGTCGGGCCGGCAAAATCGGCCTCATACAGGCCAACCGTGCCGTCAGCCTCGGCACCAAACACCCACACGCCGCGTTCCTTGAGCTCGTCAATGAGTCCGGCGAGGTTGACCGTCTTGTGCACGGGCATATAGGCCAGCGCACCGGCCGATGCGCGTGCTGCAACCGCGGTCAGACCAGCCGCGCGGCGCTTGGGGATAATGACACCGTGTGCGCCTGCGGTCTCGGCCGATCGGATGATCGCGCCCAGATTGTGCGGGTCTGCGATGCCGTCGCAGATCACAAACAGCGGCGCTTCTCCCTTATCCGCCGCGTTCTGGAACAGGTCGTCCAAGCTCGCATAAGCGTGCGCCGCTGCCTGCGCGATAACGCCCTGGTGATTGCCGGTCGTGCTCATGCCGTCCAGCTTGCGTCGGTCGCACTCGACCACCGGTACCCCGCGCGACTTTGCCAGCGCGATGATATCGCCCATGCGTGCGCCCTGTGCCACGAATACTTTATCGCAATCCTGTCCGGATCGCAAAAGCTCGGTCACCGCGTTGCGGCCCTCGAGCAGATTATTATCTTCGTCCGCTTCCCGATTGGGACGGAATTTTTTTCCATTCGGATTGTGCATCTCAAATTCTCCTAAAAATAGAATTTCCAGTCTGGTTTTTATTATAGCACACCCGATTCGGCTGGTTCAATGTCCATTCGATGAATTCATCAAATTGTTACCTGTTTGCCTTCCGATACGGCAAAAATACCCCGATACGCACAAAAAGACGGCTCCCAAAACAGGAGCCGTCCCCGCTTGCCTTCCGCTTTCCCCGAAAGGGCAATCCGATGCCGCGCAGCCGGGGGTCGGCTGCCGCTGCAAGGGTATATTTTCTTACATGTTGAAGAACTTCTGATGGATCGCGCGGACTGCCTTTTCGCTGTCCGCCTCGTTGATGAGAACCGAGATCTTGATCTCAGAAGTGGAGATCATACGAATGTTGATGCCGGCGCTTGCCAGAGCCTCGAACATCATCGCAGCAACGCCCGGGTTGGAAGCCATACCGGCGCCAACGATGGAGACCTTTGCAACAGTGGTATTGATGGAAACGTCCTCGAAGTCCAGGCCTTCCTTGTTTGCGTTCAGGATCTTGCCGACTTCCTCAGCCTTATCCTCGGGGATGGTGAAGGTGATGGACTTGCGGCCCTTCTGACCAACCGACTGCAGGATGATATCGATATTAACCTTGTGCTTTGCCAAGAGCGAGAATACCTTAAACGCTACGCCCGGCTCGTCGGGCAGGTTGATAATCGCCACGCGGGCGCAGTTATTGTCACGGGCTACGCCGCTTACATTCATTTTCTCCATGTCAGAACCCTCCTTGACTTTGGTACCCGGATTGCGGGTAAAGCTGGACACGACTTCCAGATCGACGTTGTACTTCTTAGCCATTTCGACCGAGCGATTGTGCAGGACCTGCGCGCCCAGCGTTGCCAGTTCGAGCATCTCATCATAGGTGATTGCCTCGAGCTTGCGTGCGTCGGGAACGAGGCGCGGGTCAGCGGTGTAGACACCGTCTACGTCGGTGTAGATCTGGCACAGGTCTGCGCCGAGCGAAGCTGCAATGGCAACCGCGGTCGTATCCGAACCGCCGCGGCCGAGCGTCGTGATGTCGTCCTGCTTGTTGATGCCCTGGAAGCCGGCGACGATGACGATACGGTTGCGGTCCAGCTCAGAGCGGATGCGCTCTGCGGTAACCTTGCGGATGCGTGCCTCGGAGTAGTTGATATCGGTCTCGATACCTGCCTGCCAGCCGGTCAGCGAGATGACCGGGAAGCCCAGCTTTTGAATCGCCATCGCCAGAAGCGCCATAGAGATCTGCTCGCCTGCCGACAGCAGAACGTCCATCTCGCGCTTGGACGGGCGGTCGTTGAGCTCGGCCGCCTTGGCGATGAAGTCATCGGTCGTGTCACCCTGTGCAGACACGACGACAACCACCTGGTTGCCCGCCTTGTATGTAGAAGTAACGATGTCCGCAACGTTTTGCAAACGTCCGGTATTGGCGACCGATGTGCCGCCGAACTTCTGTACAATCAAACTCATTTTCTTTCGTATCCTCCTCCGGGACCTGTCTGCCAGTCAGACGGCCCTTACGATGCAAAATTAGAACCGGGTTACGGTTGCGCCGACCTCATCACAGGTCAGGCGAATGGGCGTCCAGTGCGGGAAGTTCTGTTCGCAGTACATCTGCGCACGGGACAGGTAGGTCTTATCCGCAGAATCGACCACCGCAATGATGGACGGGCCCGCGCCCGAGATGAACGCACCGAGTGCGCCCATGCACTTGGCCGCGTGCACGACATCCCGGCCGCCCGGGATCAGATCAAAGCGGTACGGCTGGTGCAGGCAGTCGCCGACCGCCACGCCGACGTTTTCCAGCTTACCGGTCGTGAGAGAGCCGGCGAGCAGGGCTGCACGCGCCAGATTGAAGACCGCGTCATGGTGCGCGACCTTCTGCGGCAGAGCTGCACGCGCCTTTTCGGTGGACAGCTCAAAGTCCGGAATGAAGGTGATAAAGTCGACCGTACCGTTCATGGGTACGCGCACGCTCCACACCTTGCCATACTCGAGCAGCGCGACACAGAAGCCGCCCAGAATGGCCGGGGTCGAGTTATCCGGATGTCCCTCGATGGATGCCGCCAGATCGATGATGTTCTCCTGGCTGAGCGGGTCACCGAGCAGCGCATTTGCGCCCAGAATACCGGCGACCGTGCAGGCCGACGAAGAACCTAGGCCGCGAGTCTGCGGAATTGCGCAGTCCTCGACGATCTTGAGGCCGCTCAGCGGCTTGCCACAGATATCATACACCTTTTTGGCGCATTGGTAAATCAAATTATTTTCATCTGTTGGAATATCGTCACCTCGCACATCTGTGATGTCGATATGATCGGATTCTTCCATCGTAATGACGTTATAGAGGTCGAGTGCGATGCCGATGCTGTCGTAGCCCGAGCCCATATTCGCACTCGTTGCCGGTACCTTGACCGTTACTCCCATCTGTCTTTTCCTCCTTCTGCTCACAGTACACGCATCGCGCCTTCAGCCTGCGGCAGCTTCTCACGCAGCTCGGCTGCGGTCATGGGCACGGTCAGCGCCGCACCTGCGACCGTCTTGGCTGCAAGCTCTGCCGGTACTTCGCCGCGCACGTACCATGCGCTCTCCAGCTGATCGATGGGCAGCAGCAGCTTCTGCGAGCCGTCGCCCCACTCGACCGGACGGCGCTTCTCGCGGTGTGCGATGGCGTCCATCATGTCGGCAACGACAGCCGAAGCGGTTGCATGCTTGCCTGCACCCTGACCGTAGAACATGACCTCGCCGACCATGTTTCCGGTTACAAGGATGCCGTTGAATACGTCTTCGACGCAAGCCAGCGGGCTGGTCTTGGGTACCAGATGGGGTGCAACAAATGCAAAGATCTTGCCCGACTCGGTGCGCTTTGCGCGGCCGATGAGCTTGATGACATAACCAAGCTCGCTTGCAGCGGCAACGTCATCGAGCGTAATGCCGCTGATGCCCTGGCAGGAGACTTCGTCCGGATCGATCTTGTCGCCGAACGCCAGGTCGGACAAAATGCAGATCTTACGGCAAGCGTCGTGGCCCTCGATGTCGGCGGTCGGATCGTTCTCCGCATAGCCCATCTTCTGTGCCTGACGCAGTGCGTCATCAAACGCAACGCCGTTGTGAATCATCTGGCTGAGGATATAGTTCGTTGTTCCGTTGAGAATGCCGCAGATCTCCTCGATCTGGTTGGCTGCGAGGCACTGCATCATCGGGCGAATGAGCGGGATACCGCCGCCGACCGATGCCTCAAACAGGTAGTTTACGTTGTGCTCCTTGGCCAGTGCCAGCAGCTCTTCACCGTGGACTGCGACCAGCTCCTTGTTGGAGGTGCACACGCTCTTGCCTGCCTTCAGGCAGCGCTTGGAAAACTCATAGGCTGCGCCAACGCCGCCCATGACCTCTGCAACAACACAGACTTCGGGGTCGTTCTCAATGACCGAGAAGTCGGTCACAAACTTATCTGCATAGGACAACTTGGAGAAGTCACGCAGATCGAGTACATACTTGACCTCGACTTCCTCGCCGACCGCCTTTGCGATCTGTGCAGCATTCTGTGCAAAGACATCATAAACGCCCGACCCGACCGTGCCGTGACCCATGATTGCAACTTTTAACATAACGAAATCCTCCCTTTATGATTATTCACTTGCCACCACTTCAATATGCAGGACGCCGTCAAGCGCCTCCGCGCGCTGCATGAGCGCGTCTACCGTGCACTTCATCTCTTCGGTGCGTGCGGCAATGGTAACGGCTGCCTGACCGCTCATGGGAATGCTCTGATTGATCGTCAGGAGGTTGGCGCCCACGCGGGCGAACAGCCCCAGGATGCTCGAGAGCACGCCCGGCCGGTCGGAGAGCATGAGGTGGAAGGTGATAATACGGTCATGCGCCGCCTCGTAGAAGGGGCGAATGCCGTCTTTATACTTGTAGTATGCCGACCGCGACAGGCCTACACTCTGCGCGGCTTCACTTGCGGTGCGGACGCGGCCGGCCTTGAGCGCGGCGTTTGCCCGGACGACTTTCTGAAATACCTCGGGCAGCAGCGCACGCTCCACAAGGTAGTATTTGGGTTCATTTTCCATGTTGTCCTCCATGCAAATACATCTGTCTTTCTCGCGCTTCATAAGCATACCATAGAATGCCCGCGAATGCAAGTGCGTTTTCAAGTTTTTCCACATTTTTTCGCGGATTTTTTTGCGTATCGCCGGATATTGCAGACATTTTCTTTCCTACGCTTACTTGTTTTAGTGAAATGAAGTGTAAAACCCGCCTGGCGGACGATTTTTTTTGTGCAAAATGTCTACGGACATTTGTGCGCATCAAACGCACACAAAAAAGCACGCATTCAGTCCTATGACCGAATGCGTGCCTGTGTGATTTTGTGTCTTACAGACCAAGTTCCTGATCCTTGGATTCGGGAATGGACGCCTCTTCCTGCGACTTTGCAGGTTCAGCGGTCTCGGGCTGCTTGTCGAGCTGCACCTTGTTTGCCGTGCCCTTGAGCTCAGCCTCGGACGGGGCAACCCGATCGGGTACGTCCTCGCCGTTGTACAGCTTGCGGAAGGTATCGCCGTCCAGGGTCTCGTTGCGCAGCAGATACTCGGCAACGCGCGTCATCTGCTCGAGATTGTCCTCCAGCAGCTTGCGGCAGCGGGTATTTGCCTCCTGAATCAGGCGATGGATCTCCTCATCGATCTCTGCAGCCTTGGCATCCGAATAGCCCTTGCCTGCGGCAAAGTCACGGCCAAGGAAGATCTCTCCGCCCTGTACGTCGTAGTCGACCGGGCCGATCTTATCGCTGAAACCGTAGTTGATGACCATTGCACGCGCCATTGCGGTCGCCTGCTTGATGTCACCGTAAGCACCCGTGCTCACGTCGTCCATGGTCAGCTCCTCGGCAACACGGCCAGCCAAGCAGACAACCAGATAGTCTTCCATGTAGCGGCGGGTACGGTACGCCTTGTCTTCCTCGGGCAGCGGCATGGTGAAGCCGCCCGCACCGTTGGAACGCGGAATAATGGTGACGTGGTGAACCGGGTCCTGCGTGGGCAGAACGTGGAAGGCAATGGCATGACCGGCCTCATGGTAAGCGGTCAGCTTCTTGTCCTCGTAGTTTACCACATGGGTCTTCTTCTCAACACCCATAACGACCTTGAGCAGCGACTGCTCAATCTCCTCGAGGGTGATGAACTTCTTGTTGCGGCGGGCAGCCAGCAGCGCTGCCTCGTTGAGCAGGTTTTCCAGATCGGCACCGGTAAAGCCGGCAGTCGTCTGGGCAATGGACTTGAAGTTTACGTCCGGGTCAAACTGCTTGCCGCGTGCGTGTACCTTGAGGATGGCCTCACGACCGATGACATCAGGTGCACCGACGTAGACCTGACGGTCGAAACGACCGGGACGCAGCAGCGCGTTATCCAGAATGTCCTTACGGTTGGTTGCTGCGATGACGATAACGCCCTCGTTTGCACCGAAGCCGTCCATCTCGACGAGCAGCTGGTTGAGCGTCTGCTCACGCTCGTCGTGACCGCCGCCAAGACCAGCGCCGCGCTGACGGCCAACCGCGTCGATCTCATCGATGAACACGATTGCCGGTGCGTTCTTCTTGGCCTGCTCGAACAGGTCACGGACACGGGATGCGCCGACACCGACATACAGCTCGACGAAGTCTGAACCGGAAATGGACAGGAACGGCACGCCGGCCTCGCCTGCAACCGCCTTGGCGATCAACGTTTTACCGGTACCCGGAGGACCCACCAGCAGAACACCCTTGGGAATGCGTGCGCCGATATCGATAAACTTCTTGGGGTCCTTGAGGAACTCGACAATCTCCTGGAGCTCTGCCTTTTCCTCGTCTGCACCGGCTACGTCGGCAAAGGTGACCTTTTTCTTGTCGTCGCTCGCCATCTTAACACGGGCACGACCAAACTGCATCGGATTGCCGCCGCCTCCGCCCTGCTTGTTCATCATAAAATACCACAGCAGGCCGAACAGGACGAGGACGATCAGATAGGGCACAAAGCTTGCCCACCAGGGCATCTCGACCGTCTTGTAGGTATACTCCTTGAGGATGCCGGCATCCTTCTGCTCGCGGATAGTCTGACCGAGGTCAGCGTAGAAGATGTCGCGATAGGGCACCTTCGCGGTGACGCGGGTCTTGCTCTCATCGTTCAGCTCCAGCGTGAGCGTTGTGTCGTTGTAGGTGAATTTCTCAACCTTTTGTTCCTCGAACAGCGTCACAACCGTGGAGTACGGTACTTCCTGACTCTTGTTGCCCACGCTCAGCATATAGCTGACCGCGCTCAAAAGCAGCAGGATAATGATCAGATAAAGGCCGAAGCCTTTCATTTTCCCTCTCAAATTGGTTTCCAACTCTCCTTTCATGTACGCGCCCGGGCGGGCGCACGGTCATTCGCCGCCGTAGACAGACGGCTTGAGAATGCCGATATACGGCAGATTACGATATTTCTCCGCATAGTCCAGACCGTAGCCGACGACAAATGCGTCGGGAATCTCAAAGCCCAGATAATCGACCGGAACGTCGACCTTGCGGCGCTCGGGCTTGGACAGAAGCGTACACAGGCGGATGGATGCCGCGCCGCGTGCCTTCAGAATCTTCATCAGAAAACTGAGCGTCACGCCGGAATCCAGAATATCCTCGACGATGATCAGATGACGACCATCGATCTTGCTGCCGATGTCCTTGATGATCTGTACTTCGCCCGTGGTCTTGGTGCCCGCGCCGTAGCTCGAGACCGCCATAAAGTCCACGTTGCAGGGAATGGTGATCTTGCGGGTCAGGTCAGCCATGAAGACGTAGGAACCCTTGAGCACGCTGACGACCAGCGGGTTCTTGTCCTCGTAGTCCGCACTGATGCGTGCGCCCAGCTCTGCGACCTTATCGGCCAGCTGCTGCTCGGAAAATAATACTTCCTGAATGTCGTTTCTCATCATCTTTATAACCCCTCAAAACGGAATTCGAGTATCTTACCGCCGCGCGGAACGCGGCTTTGGTCTATGCCGACCCCTTGGGCCAGAATGACCCCGTTCCGGTCGGCGATCACAGCCAGATGGCTGCGCACTGACAGCGGTACGGACAAATCGGCAAAGAGCCGCTTGATCTGCCGTGCACCGCGTGCCCCGGGGAGCGTCAGACGATCTCCGGGTGCCGCCGGGCGGACAGCCAGCGTACCAAAATGTATTGTACCACAATCTGCCAGAAAAGTATCGCACGTTTTGTGAAAAACTTCGCCCGGTTTTTTTACGTTTACAGTCAATATGGTGGATGAATCCCACAGCCGGCCGCGAAACCCGTCGAACAGAGGCACGGGAGCGCGTTCCGGTTCAAACAGAATGCGCAGTCTGCCCTGCTCGCGGTAAGCGCGAAAGCCTGCGGGTAAGTTGCAGCACCGGTCACCGCCCGGCGCAAGCAGTCCGGTCATCAGACCGATGTGCCGCTCGGACACCTGCTGCATGGGCACGCCTGCGCGGCGCAGGAGTGCGGTAAGCATGCGGCTCTGGATGGCCGGAAGCTGATCGAAGGCGGCAAGTGCAATGCCTTCCGACGGACTTCCCTGCCCCAGTGCACGCTCGGCTAGGATACACAGTGCGTCGTCATCCCGGCGCAGCTGCTCGGCCAGCCGGGTGGCCGCACCGGTGCAGCCCGGGTTCACCGTGCGCAGTGCGGGCACGACCGTGTGCCGGATGCGGTTGCGGGTGTAGTCAAGCGACAGATTGCTGCTGTCCACGACGAAATCCTGTCCGAGACCGGACAGGTACGCCTCGACCTCGGCACGGGTCGCCGTCCACAGTGGGCGAACGATCGCGCCGCGTACGGGCGGAATGCCCGCCATGCCGCGCGTTCCCGTCCCGCGTGCCAGATGAAAGAGCATGGTCTCCAGATTGTCGTCCGCCGTGTGCGCAGTCGCAATCCGGGTGATGCCCTGCCGTGCAGCACAGCCCGACAAACGCGCATAGCGCAGTTTGCGTGCCGCGGTCTCCACACTCTCGCCGGTCTGGGCGGCATAGGCTGCCGCGTCCTCGCGCTCGAGTGTGAGCGGTACGTCCAGTTTTATGCACAGGTTGTGGACAAAATCCGCGTCCCGCTCGGACTCCTCTCCGCGCAGACAGTGGTTTAAGTGGTACGCCCGGACGGGATAGCCCAGCGCACGCAGCACGCACACCAGTGCCACCGAATCCGCACCGCCTGACAGCGCAGCCAGAACCGGCTGTCCGGGACGTAACATATCATACCGCGCAATGGTACGCGCGGCTTGTTGTTGCAAGTTCATGAGTGAATTCGATCACGCGACGAGAACGTCGTATACTGGCCGATCCATTGCAGCTCGACCGTGCCGGTTGCACCGTGACGGTTCTTCGCCAGAATAATTTCAGCGACATTTTTGTCGTCGCTCTCGGCGTCGTAGTAGTCATCGCGATAGATAAACATAACGATGTCGGCATCCTGCTCGATCGCGCCCGATTCTCGCAGGTCGGACAGCATGGGACGCTTGTCGGCACGCTGCTCGGCTGCACGGGATAGCTGGGACAGGCAGACGACCGGAACATTGAGCTCCTTTGCCATAATTTTCAGGCTTCGGGAGATCTCCGCAACTTCCTGTACGCGGTTCTCGCTGCGCTTGCCGCCCGACTGCATCAGCTGGATGTAGTCAATGACGATCAGGCCGAGGTTTTCGCCCAGTCTGCGGCACTTTGCCTTGATCTCAGCGACGGTAATAGCCGGGTTGTCATCTACATACAGATGGGTCTTGGCCAGTACGCTGGTCGCACGGGCAATTTTGATCCAGTCATCCTGGTTCAAACTGCCCGTCTTGAGCTTGTGCGAGTCCAGCAGCGCTTCACTCGCCAGAAAACGGGAAGCCAGCTGGTCTTTGCTCATCTCAAGCTGGAAGACGACCACGTCCTTGCCCGAGGACTTGGCCGCATTGAGCGCGATGTTGAGCGCGAATGCGGTCTTGCCCATACCGGGACGGGCGGCGACCAGAATGAGGTCGGATTTGTTGAGACCGGTCAGCGCAACGTCCAGGTCGCGGAAACCGGTCGACAGACCGGGGATGTCGCTGTCCGAGCGGCTGCGCTCATCGAGCTGTGCGTACAAGTCCATGATGACCGACTTGAGCGGAGATAAGCCCTTGATCTCGCGTCCTTGACGCACCGAGTAGATTTTCTGCTCGGCAAGCTCGGCCACCTCTGCCGCCGAACCGCCGCCGCTGAACGCCAGATTCTGAATCTCAGCACCGGCGTTTGCGATGGCGCGCAGCATGCTCTTGTCGCGCACGATGGATGCGTATTCCTTGACGTTTGCCGAGGTCGGGGTGACTTCCATCAGCTGCATGAGGTATGCGCGTCCGCCGGCCTCGTTGTAATAGCCCTGCGCCTTGAGTCGATCGAGTACGGTGACCGGGTCGATCTTGAGCGCGGTGTTAAACATGGAGTAAATGGTCTCGAAGATGCGCTGGTGCTCCTCAGCATAAAAGTCCTCGGGGCGCAGCAGTTCGATGACCTCGGCAATGCAGGCCGGGTCTATCAGCATGGAGCCGATGACCGCCTGCTCTGCCTCCAGACTTTGCGGCAGCTGCCGTGCGAGCAGTTCGTCTGCCACGATGTCTTACGCCTCCACGACGTCTACGGTGATCTCCGCGACGATTTCCGGATACAGCTTGGCCTTGACGATGGTGGTGCCGAAGGTCTTGATCTGCTCCATAACGATCTTATTCTTGGGAATGTCCATGCCGTGCTGGGTCTTGAGGCACTCGGATACTTCCTTTGCAGTAACTGCGCCGAACAGACGACCGCCTGCACCGCCCTTGGCCGAAACCTTGACGCGAACGGTCTTGAGCTTTGCAGCGTACTCCTGTGCGGCAGCCTTCTCGACCGCTGCGCGATGTGCAGCAGCCTCATCGGCCTGACGCTTGAGATTCAGGTTGTCAGCGGTTGCAGCGACAGCCAGACCGCGGGGCAGCAGGAAGTTTCTGCCGTAGCCCTCGCTGACCTCGATCATGTCGCCCTTCTTGCCCTGACCCTTGACGTCCGCTTTCAGAATGACTTTCATTGTGTGTTCCTCCGTGGTATTGATAAGAATTTTAAGCTGTGTAAATGCCATCAAACGGATGGTCAGTCATTGTTCTGCTCATCCTGCTGATAGCGCTGGATGGCGCTCAGAGCATCGACTTCGACCTCTCGCACCGATCCATGCATGATCTGCGCACCGGCAGACGAGTGATTGCCGCCGCCGCCCAGATACTCCATAATAAGCTGTACGTTGACCGTACCGTCCGAGCGTGCCGAGACCAGCACATCGTCGCCGCTTGGGAAGACAACGATGGACGATCGCACGCCGTTGATGCCGAGCAGGCTGTCCGCCGCCTTGGCTGCGGTCACGCGGTCAACCTGATCCTTGGTCACTGCCAGAACGATACCGTCCCCGCAGTCTCGTGCGCCCGCGATGATTCGCTGACGCGCGATATATTCGTCAAAGCTGCACTGGAACAGCTTCATGACCTCGCTCATGTCCGCGCCTACACGCTTTAAGTAGGCAGCGGCTTCAAAGGTGCGCACACCGGTCTTGACCGTAAAGCCCTTGGTATCCAGATAGATACCGGCGAGCATGCACTCGGCCTCGGCCTTCATGACCTCGCTGGTGGGCACCATGTACTGTAGCATCTCACTGACCAGTTCACAGGTCGAAGATGCGTAAGGCTCATGCAGATTGAGCGCAAAATTCTCGATGTAGTTTGCCGCACGACGATGATGGTCAATGACGGCAACCTTGTTGATGGATTCCAGAAGCGGCTGGGATTCCACATAATCCGGCCGGTTGGTGTCGACGACGATGAGCAGCGTGTTAAAATCGCAGCGTACCATCGCGTCATCGGGCGAAATGAGGATATCCTGATACTCTGGCACGGCGGTGATCTTGTTGATCAAGTCGTGCGCCATGTTGCGCTCCTGATTGATGACGATATGCACGGGCTTGTCCCGATGGCGCACCGCGCAGGCCATACCGACAGCTGCGCCGAATGCGTCCATATCGCTCATCTTGTGACCCATAATCATAACACTCGACGAGTCGCGAATGAGCTGTACAAGTGCGTTTGCAACCACACGCGACTTGACCTTGGTGCGCTTTTCCAGCTCCTTGGACAATCCGCCGAAGAAATCGAAGTTATAGCGGGTCTTGATGACCGCCTGGTCACCGCCGCGTGACAGCGCCATATCCAGCGCGACACCGGCGTTTCTCCAGTTTTCCTCGTAGCTCTCGCCGTCCTTGCCGATGCCGATGGACAGGGTCGCCAGAACGCCTGCACGGCTCTGAATCTGGCGCACGCTCTCGAGTACGCTGAACTTCTTCTGCTGAAGCTTGGCAAAGTCGTTTTCTTCCAGCACAAAGACGTACTTATCACGGTCGTACTTGCGCAGAAGTGCGCGGCTCTCCTTGGTCCATTCGCTGATCTTCTTGTCGATGTCAGCCAGAATGCTGGACTTTTCCGAGTCGGTCGCGTCCTTCATCAGCTCTTCATAGTTATCAATAGAGATGATGGCGACCACCGGACGGCTGCGCATGTACGCGTCGCGCAGCTCGATGAGCTCGGTGCACGGCACCAGATAAATGAGCATAAGGGTTTCGCCCGCGTGGTCTTCTCCCGACGCGAGCAGGTTGCCGAACACCCAAAAGATATTCTTTCCGATTCGCACCTCACCCGGGTACTGTGCCTTGCCCTCGACCAGCCAATGCGTCTCGAATTCGGGTGCCAGATCGGTCAGCTTCTCGTTGAGTGCTGAATCGAAATGCCCGGTCGCTTCGCAGAATGCATCGTTTGTCCAAACGATCTCACCGGTTGCCGCCTGCGCGATGGCGGTCGGCATGGGGAACCGGGTGATGGACGGATGGGTCGCGCTGTCGATCGAGAGTGTTACGGTCTGCATGTACCGAATGATATCACGCCGGCGGGTGCGTTCCCGATACTGATAGAGCAGGAACAGCAATGCGTCCACCACAACGCCGGCGACTGCGAACGGAACCGAGATATAGGCGCAGGCGAGCGCAAACAGCAGAAAGACAATAAAATAAAACTGATGTCCGGGCTGTAAGAGCTTTTTTAATCGCTTATCCAAAGCAGATGCCCTCCGTTACACATAATTATACAGATACAGTATACCAAAACCCTTGCGTAAAGTAAATGAGAAGTTGTCTTCTCTTTTGGAATATGTTAAGGTAATATGGTAGTTTACTTCTCAGGAGGATTTTTTATCATGCAGTTTTCGTTTTATCATACCAATTATAATGTGCGTGACCTCGACCGCTCGATCGCGTTCTATCAGGAAGCGCTGGGCCTGACCGAGCAGCGCCGCATCAACGCCGAGGACGGTTCGTTCATCATCGTGTACCTGGGCGACGGTGTTTCTCCCTTCCAGCTCGAGCTGACCTGGCTGCGCGACTGGGATCGTGCATACAATCTGGGCGACAACGAGTTCCATCTGGCCTTCCACGTGGACGACTACGAGGCAGCACACGCAAAGCATCAGGAGATGGGGTGCATCTGCTTTGAAAACCCGGCGATGGGCATCTATTTCATCAACGATCCCGACGGATACTGGCTGGAAATCGTTCCGCAGAACAAGTAACAGAAAAAGGTCATGTCGAAAAGACATGACCTTTTTCATTGCATCCATATCATTTTTACAGCTTGCGATAGCCGCGCGGGGTGACAATCGCGTCGAGCGGGATGCCTGCCGCGCAGGCCGGGCAGTTCTTGCCGTGGGCGCAGGTCTGATAGTTGGGGAAATCCGCACCGGTAAACAGGCTGACCACCGGTTTGCCGTCCAGCTCGGAGATATTGGAGAACAGTGCAGCGTTGCCCACGACGTGGCCGCCGTAGTATTCCACGCACTCGGCGATCTGGCTGAGTGTCTGACCGGTCGAAGCCGAGGCCACCATGACAAAGACCGCCTTGCCGTCGATCATCGGGCGCAGATTGTCCGCAAAGATAAACTGGCCGTTGATGTTGGAATCGGGCTCGACCAAAAACAGGTCACGGCCGGTATTCATACTCGAGAGCGACTCGCGGGTCAGCTCCTGCGCCAGATATGCGCCAATGTACTCGGTGCCCTCCAGGCACAAAATGGTATCCACCGGCATACCAGCCATGCGTGCGGCAAAACTGCGTGCCGCCGTCATCGCCAGACTCTGTTTATGTTTTAAGTCGGACATATCAATATAATAATTGATATGAGAGTGGTTGGTCGCAAAATGTCCCGGAATCGCATCGGCATACAGTCGGGATTTGACTTTGGAAAGCACACAAATAGGCTGCTGCATGGAAAAACCACCTTTCACTGTCCGTCTCTGAATTGTCTATATTTCTCTCTTATTATACTGCGTCCCCTGTTGCTTGACAACCGCTTATCCCTTGCGGTACAGGTGAATCTGGAAGCTGATGGGCGTGATCAGAACATCCCTGTGGAGCAGTCGGTCGGCCGCCTCCTTGGGGGTCTTCCACGCATACGGGGTCATTTGATAGAGCGCGGCAATGTCCTGCGGATCTGTCAGCGTGATGGTATCTTCTACGCACACCTCCCGCTCGAAGGTCAGACCGGGAAGGTCACGAATTTCGGTGGGATTTTCGTAGGGCTTCTGGTACAGCACTTCCTTCATGCCCCACAGGTGACGCGCGCCCGGTGTGACCGTGAGCAGCGTCCCACCCGGACGGAGCACACGTGCAAACTCCTCGGCACACATGGGTGCGAACAGGTGCAACACCAGATCGACCGATGCGTCGGCCAGCGGCAGCTCGAACAGGCTGGCGATAGCAAAATCACCGCGCGGACAGGTGCGTCCGGCATGGCGCAGTGCGTAGCGCGACAGGTCGATGCCGGCCAGACGGGCATCCGGACAGGCATCCAGCACCGCACGAGTGTACCATCCCTCACCGCAGCCTGCGTCCAGAATATCCTGCGGTGCACAGTCCGCTGCCAGCTTGGCAACCATATCGCGCAGCGGCCCGTACCAGTTGCCCTCCAAAAATCGCGTGCGTGCCTGACACATCGCCGCACTGTCGCCCGGGTCGCTGCTGCCCCGGCGATGCTGGCGCAGCAGGTGGACATAGCCCCCGCGTGCCGCACGATCAAAGCAATGCCCCTTGGGGCATCGGGCGTTCTTCTCGTCAAATGTCAACGGCTGTCCGCACACCGAACAGCACAGCAAACTCTCTTTCATGGATTCCGCTTCCTTTCCAGCAGCACATCCAGCATCTCTTCTCCCGGTGTCAGCGGCAGATTGCTGGTGTGCATCTCGTCAAATATCCCGCCTGCCGCAGGTGTCCGGCTGTCATAGAGCAAAAACGGCACCGGGTCGGCGGTATGGGTACGCAGCGAAATGGGCGTCGGGTGATCGGGCAGGACGAGCAGACGGTAATCGACTGCGCTCTCGTCCAGCCAGCCGGTCAACGGGGTCAGCAGTCTGCGGTCGAAATACTCAATCGACGCGACCTTTTCGGGCAGACTGCCCGCGTGTCCGGCCTCGTCGGGCGCCTCGGTGTGTACAAATACAAAGTCCATCCCCTGCCGGGTCAGGGCATCGAAGGCGGCAAACGCTTTGCCCTCCCAATTGGTGTGCAGCGTGCCATCCGCACGGGGTACGTTCAGCCATTCCAGTCCCATACCGCGCGCAATGCCTCGCACAAGCGGTACACCGCCGGTCGCAGCACCGCGCAGGCCGGTGCACGTCGTGAAATCGGGCAGCACCGGGGTCGGCCCGCCGCCCCAGAACCAGACCGCATTCGCAGGCAGTTTGCCCTGCGCCTTGCGCTCGAGGTTGACCGGATGCGCGTCCAGCACCTCGCGTGCCGCATGATACAGGCGTTCGAGGTCATCGTCCTCGGGCTGACAGGTGCGCAGATCGCACCCCAGCAGTCCGTCGGGTGAACACCCGCCCGGGTGCTCCAGTCCGCGACGCAGCAAAAACGCGCGATACCCTGAACCGGGTACAAAACGGTGGGAACTGTCTCCCAGCGCGTCCTCCAGCGCATCGATGAGCTGTGCAGCTTCCTCGTTGGTCAATCCGCCGCCATCGTGCGCGGCCAGACGGTCGCCGTCCAGCGAGACAAAATTGCAGCGCAGCGCGGTGCAGCCGTCCAGATCAATCCCGCACGCCATTGCCTCAATGGCAGCGCGTCCGCTGCTGCACGCCGAACGCGGTGCACCGAGCAGGGTCAGCAGCGCACTCTGACTGCCCGGAATGCAGCCGGGTGGAATCAGGCACGTCCGTCCGATCACCGCACGGGCAGATAACCGTGCAAGGCACGGGGTATTGGCATAGCCGAGCGGCGTCATCCCGCATATCGCGGGCAGGTCGGCGCAGCCGTCGGCCAGTGCGATGATATATTTCAAATTTGACACCTGCTTTCTGTCTCTTGGGATGGTTGCTATCGTTATATTATATCGAATCTGGTTATTTTGTCCAGTATTTCCGTGCTTTCTGACACTTGACATTCATCGGGCGACAGGCTATGATAGACCCATCAACTCTTTTACACGATTTCGGCTGGTTCTCCGTGCTGCTTTTTCGCATGCTCGGGATTTTTATTTCGGCAATCGGCCAGAGATAGGAGATCTTATCTGCTATGAGCAAAACAAAACGCTTCCGCCTGTCCGCGCTGTCCTCCACGCAGATCATTCTGCTCGGATACGCGGCCATCATTCTGTTTGGTGCGATTTTGCTGTCCACGCCGCTCGCTTCCCAAGCGCGTGTCTGGACTTCTTTCCCGGATGCGCTGTTCACGGCGACTTCGGCCACCTGCGTGACCGGTCTGATCGTCGTACCGACCGCAACCTACTGGTCGCTGTTCGGTCAGCTCATCATCATCGGCCTCATCCAGATCGGCGGTATGGGCTTTCTGACCATGGCGGTCATGATTTTTGTGGTCAGCGGCAAGCGCATCGGCCTGCGCCAGCGATTCACCATGCAGGAATCCATCGGTGCACCCGCACTGGGCGGCATTGTCCGACTGACCCGCTTCATCTTCAAGGGTGTTCTGCTGTTTGAGAGCATCGGTGCGATCATTCTTGCGACCCGCTTTATCCCCATGCTCGGCCCGGTGCGCGGCATCTATTATTCCATCTTTCACTCGATCTCGGCATTCTGCAACGCGGGCTTCGACCTCATGGCGGGTGTCGCCGGTGAGGGCTCCATCACCTACTTCGTATCCGACCCGGTGGTCAACATTACCATTATGCTGCTCATCATCATCGGCGGTCTGGGCTTCTTCGTCTGGGAAGATCTTTACCTGCACCATTTCCGTCTGGGACGCTGCCGTCTGCACACCAAGATCGTGCTTTTGATCTCCATTCTGCTGCTGACCATTCCGTCGCTCATGATCTTCTTCTTCGACCGCAACGTCGAGGCATTTTCTTATCTGAGCACGCCCGAGCGTCTGATGGCCTCGTTCTTCCAGTCCACCTCGGCGCGCACGGCTGGTTTTAACACCATTGACCTGAACATGATGACCCACCCGACCAAGATGGTCATGATCATGCTCATGCTCATCGGCGGTTCGTCGGGTTCGACCGCGGGTGGTATGAAGACCACCACCATCGCTACCCTCTTCCTGTGCATCCGTTCGTCCATGACCCGCGAAAACGAGCTGCGTGCCTTTGGCCGCCGTCTGGACGACAGCTGCCTGCGCAGTGCGGTCACTATCTTCTTCAGCTACATCTGTCTGTTTATGGGCGGTGCTATGCTGCTGACCCAGTTTGACGGAGTACCTATGATCAGCGCGATGTTCGAGACTTCGTCCGCCGTCGCAACGGTCGGTCTGTCGCTCGGCATCACGCCCGGCCTCAGCCTGCCGTCTCAGCTCGTCCTCATCTTCCTGATGTTCTTCGGACGCGTCGGCTGTCTGACTATGGTATATGCGTTTGCCGAGTCCCATCACACAAACGCCGGTGTCAGCCGTCTGCCGCTGGAAAAGATCGCGGTTGGCTGATCTTGCATGCAAAACAAAAAGCGACTGCCTGTGCAGTCGCTTTTTTCATACCATTTCAGGCGTAATGACCGTGGTGGACACATATTTGACCGAAGTACGCGGCTTGCGATCGTGCATGAGCAGGTCGTAGAGCATCATAATCGCCTCGTAGACCTGGGCGGAAAACTCCTGTTCCAGCACGAAATCCAGTCGTCCGCCGCGCAGCATTTTGCGGTTGGTCGGGGTCAGGTCGTTTGCAATGACGTGGATGTGACGACGCACATGTGCCTGTGTGATGCCGTCGAGACAGCCCAGCACGTTCTCGGTACTCATATAAATACCGGTCACGGTCGGATGACTGCGCACATAGCGCATAACCGTGTCGTGCGTCAGGTCATATCGCTCGTAGCACTCGACGATCTCGAAGCGGTCGGATGTATAGCCCAGTTCGCCCAAGCGGCTGCAAAAACCGTCTACGCGGCGGCGGTGAAACTCCATGTTGCCCGTGACGATCAGGATGTTGCCCTGCCCTGCCATCGCCATGTGCATGAGTCCACCTGCGATGCGTCCGCACTGAATCTGGTTCTGTCCGACAAAGCACAGACGGGCAGACTGCGGGATGTCCGAGTTATAAGTCATGACCGGGATGCCGGCATCCTGAAAGCGGGCAAGCTCGGCCTGCATGACCACGTTATCGGGTGCATTGATGACCAGTCCGCGCACGCCCTGCTCGAGCAGCGCCTCGCAGCGCTTGATATATTCCTCGTTCGAGCGGCTGCGCAGCTCCTCAACCACCAGCCTGACCTCATGCGTGCCCAGCAGACGCGCAGCCTGGCTGATACCTCGTCGGGTCTGTTCGGTAAAGTAGGGCAATTCCCACTGGGGCACGATGACCCCGATACGCAGCGCCGGGCTGTCGCTCTCGCTGGGTGCAATCCGGTATCCCATCTCCCGTGCGATACGCTGCACTCGCGCACGGACGGCCGGATTGACATGCGCACGGTTATTGATAACGCGGTCGACCGTGCCACGCGACACGCCGGCAGCCGCCGCAATCGACCGGATGGTCGGTTTGTTGGATTTCATCTGTCCATCCCCTGTCTGTCTTGGTCGGTGGACGGCCGCGTTCCGACCGTCCCGAATGCTTCCAGTATAGCACAAACCTGATTTTGGCACAAGGCACGGAAAACATTTCACCCGCTCGGGCGTTCTCTTGTCGCGTTCGACAAAAGAAAAGGGGCGCATCGGGCAAGTTTCACGAACTTGCAAAGAGCCGTTGACATCCCTGTTTTGGTGCGATAAAATAAGAATAACAAAGGATTTACCCGAGTTTTTACCTATATTTTGTACACAATTTACCCCTGTATTTTTCACTGGAGGTCATGAAAATATGAAGAAGATCAAGGTTGGTATCGCAGGTCTTGGCCGTCTGGGCAAGGTACACGCAAACAATATCGCATACAAGATTCCGAACGCTGAGCTGACCGCAGCTTGCTCCATCGTTCCGGCTGAGCTGGAATACGCAAAGGAAAAGCTGGGTGTCACCGATGTTTACACCGATTTCCGTGAGATGCTGGAAAAGGCTGACATCGACGCAGTTGCAATCGTTACCACTTCGTCCGAGCACTGCTGGCAGATCGAGGCTGCTCTGGACGCTGGCAAGCATGTATTCTCCGACAAGCCGCTGGGCGTTGACGTTGCACAGTGCAAGCAGGCTGAGAAGGCTGTTGAGCGCCATCCCGACCTGACCTTTATGCTGGGCTTTATGCGCCGCTACGACAAGTCCTACGCTTACGCAAAGAAGAAGATCGAAGAGGGCGCAATCGGTACTCCCTACATGGTTAAGGCAACCGGCATCGACCCCGAGGCACACGTTGAGGGCGCAATCAAGTTTGCTGCAACCTCCGGCGGTATCTTCCTCGACATGGCAATCCATGACATCGACCTGATGCGCTGGTTCCTGGGCTGCGAGGCAACCGAGGTTTACGCACAGGGCTGCACCTTCAAGCATCCGGAATTCCAGCAGGTTGGCGACGACGAGACCGCTATGGCTTGCTACAAGTTCGAAAACGGTGCAATGGGCTTTGTTCATGTTGGCCGTACCGCTCCGCACGGCTACCATGTTGAGACCGAGATCATCGGTACCGAGGGCTCGATCCGCATTTCCGCAATCCCGGAGAAGAACCAGGCTATGATCTTTGATGTACACGGTGCTGTTACCGAGTGCGTTGGCTCCTTCCCGGAGCGCTTCGACGAGGCATATCTGCTCGAGATGCAGGAGTTCATCGACTGCGTATGCGAAGGCAAGCAGCCGGGCGTCAATGTATACGACGGTACCAAGTCCACGGCAATCGGCTATGCAACCACCGAAGCATGGAAGACCGGTAAGATCGTTAAAATCGGCTAAACGACCACACGGCCGCCTCATACTCGGGGCGGCCTGATTTTTTCGCGATACTGTGCGTTCCGCGCATGTACATGCATATACTCTCTTTTTGTGAAACCGACTGTGCAGACAGTCGGTTTTGCATTTTTGTCCATCCTGTGATATGCTAAAGAAAAAGAAGGCGCTGCCCTTTGGGGCGGCAGACTGGAGGAAGCAAAAATGGAAACGATTGAACAACAGGTGCGGGAGTTGTTCTGTTGGCTGTGCCAGACGCCGCACCCGTCCGGCGAGGAAGCTGCGCTGCGCGAGCGCATTGCCGACCGTCTGCGCGGTCTGGGACTGCATCCGTGGGCAGATGCACGCGGCAATCTAGTCTGTGACCTACCCGGTCGAGAAGGCGCACCGCTGACCGCTGTACAAGCACATATTGACATGGTCTGCGCGGTGGGAAGTCCCGATTACGTGCCCAGCCGTGACCCCATCCGCCCGATTGTACGCGATGGTTTTCTGTGCACCGCGGGTGAATCTTCGCTGGGCGCTGACTGCGGCGCAGGCGCTGCGGTCATGCTGTGGCTGGCCGAGCATCCCGCGCCCCAACGTCCCCCGCTGCGCCTGCTGTTCACGGTCGACGAGGAAGTAGGACTGGGCGGCGCACGCGATCTCGACCCGGCCTGCGTGGATGGGGTGCGCTATCTCATCAATACCGACGGCTTCCACTGGGGACGCATCGTCATCGGCTCAGCCGGTGGTGTGCGTGAGCACTTCACCCGTGCACTGACCCATTCCAACGCACCCGAACTGCCCAACGGACGCGCATATCGACTTAAAATCAACGGTCTGCGCGGCGGCCATTCGGGGTTTGATATCGGCAAGACCCGCGCCAATGCGCTGATTTTACTCGGTGAACTGCTGCGCGAAATCCGCATGGAATCGCCGTTTGCCCTGATCGACCTGTCGGGCGGCACGGCGTTCAACGCCATCCCCTACGAGGCAACCGCGGATATTCTGACCATCGCCCCGGCACAGGATGCCATCGAGCAAATTTGGGACAAGATCTATACGCGAATCCAGAAAAACGACCCGGATGCACGACTGAAAATCCAGGACATCGACATTCCCAGCCGTGTCTGGAGTGGTGATACCGCAAGCGGCCTGCTGACCGTACTCGGCGGTTTTGCCGACGGCGTGTACGCAAGGCACCCGTCCGGTGTCGTGTCGGACTCGTCCAATCTGGGACATATCTACTATAAAGACGGTATGGTGTGCCTGGATGCCATGCTGCGCTGCATGGATGCACAGGCTGAACAAGCATTGCAGCTCAGTCATCGCACGGTGTGCGCGATGTGTGGATTTGCCGGTCAGATTGTCAGCCGCTACCCTGCTTGGCCTGCACAGGACAATGGCACTTTACAGACATTGGCCGCACAGTGCTACTTGGATGCCACCGGACAGGAGGCTGAAGTTACTGTGCAGCATGTCGGTCTGGAACCGTCTCATTTGCTTGCGAAGAATGAGCAGATGGAGTGTATCTGCGTGGGTATGGAACTGCTGGATTGTCATTCGCCGCAGGAACGGTGGAAATTGGACACGATCGAGCCGTTTGTGGAGATGATTCAGCGACTGCTGAGCCGTCTCAGCACTGCACCGCAGCCCTAATTGAAGTTTTCGCCGGCCTTTTTCAAAAGGCCGCAGGTTCTCAGGGCAGAGCCCTGAGGCGCGGCTCGCAAGCCGCGAAACTCCCCTTTTGAAACCCGGTGTCCGGCCCGGGTTTCAACCCAAACGTACCAAATAGAAAGACCGTCCTGTCGGACGGTCTTTCTTATGAGCGCACCTTGTGCGCGAAGTATTGCGCGTCTGTGGACGCGCTTTATTTTTTATTTTGGTTGATTTTCCCGATGGGAAAATCAAAGAAGATTCCGCTCGCTGCGGCGAGCGGCTCAGGGCTCTGCCCTGAGAACCCGCAGCCTTTGAAAAGGCTGGCGAAACTTTCATTTCGCCCCGGGCGGGAATCCGTTACTCGCTTACAGCTGCGAGAAGATTTCTCCGATCGCGCCGTGAATCACCAGATTGGCCTTAGCGTCCGCCGAAGTCGGGGTCTTATTGACCAGCACCAACTTTTTACCCCGATAATAATGAATCAGGCTGGCAGCCGGGTAAACGGCAAGCGAAGTGCCGCCAATAATCAAAATATCCGCGTTCTGGATGTATGCAAGGCTCTTATCCAGTGTATACTCGTCAAGCGATTCCTCATAGAGCACAACATCGGGCTTAATGATACCGCCGCAGGTGCAGCGCGGTACGCCGGTACCCTGTGCGATCTCCTCCACGCCGTATGGCTTACGGCAGCGCATGCAATAATTGCGATGCACCGAGCCGTGCAGCTCCAGAACTTCCTTAGAACCTGCTTTCTGGTGCAGTCCGTCAATGTTCTGAGTGATGACTGCACGCAGCTTGCCCTGCTGTTCCCACTCAGCAAGTTTACGGTGAGCGGCGTTAGGCTGTGCGTCCAGACACAGCATTTTATCGCGATAGAAGCGGTAAAACTCCTCGGTCTGCGCCATGAAAAATGTATGTGACAGAATGGTCTCGGGCGGATAGTCGTATTTCTGGTTGTACAGACCGTCTACCGAGCGGAAATCCGGGATGCCCGACTCGGTGCTCACGCCTGCACCGCCAAAAAAAACGATATTGTCCGACTGGTCAACCCAGCTTTTGAGTGTTGCAATCTGCTCGTTCATCGGACGCAGCCCTCCTTTTTGTGCGATGATGCGAATTATTCGGTAATGGTGATGAGGTTTTCCTTACGCGGTGCCGGAGTGCTCTCCTTGGCAGCGTAACCCAGTGCGATCGAACCAATAACGATGTAGTCCTCGGGCACGCCGTAACGGGTCAGCAGCGGACGGATGGTCGGGTCATCGGTCAGCGGACGCAGCTGGTTAATCCAGCAGGTTGCCAGACCGAGCGAATGTGCTGCGAGCAGCATGGTCTGAATGGCAGCCGAGCCGTCCGGGAATGCGTGAATCTCGTCGCGCTTGTAGGACACGATAATATGGCAGGGTGCACCGTAGAAATTATACGCCGGGCCGCGGTTGTCAGCCTCTGCGACTGCACGCGCCAGTTCCAGGCACTTATCCGCGTTGCGGATGGCCGAAAAATGCCACAGCTGCTTGCCCATACCGGTCGGAGCCCACAGGCCGGCTTCCAGAATGGTTTCGAGGTCTTCACGGCTGACCTGCTGGGAAGTAAACGCACGGGTAGAACGGCGTGCGTGGATGGCGGAAAGAACTTCGTTCATCGGATAAACCTCCTAAATTCATGTGGTAATAAATACAGTATAGCCCGCCGGATATCGGATTTCAAGCCAAGGTGCACAAAATTACGGAAAGGGGCAAAATCTCTGGTGTTGCGCACGAAAACATGATATAATATACCTTGATTCGTAATAATGTGATTTGGAGGAACTATGATTACCGTATCCAACGTCAGCTTGAACTTTAGCGGAGAACCGCTGTTCAAAGAAGTCAACGTCAAATTCACCGAGGGCAACTGCTACGGCGTCATCGGCGCAAACGGCGCAGGCAAGTCCACCTTCCTGAAAATCCTGTCGGGCGAGCTGGACTCGACGACGGGCGATGTTTCCATCAAACCCGGTACGCGCATGTCCGTGCTCAAGCAGGACCACTTCGCGTACGACGATTTCACCGTTCTGGACACCATCATCCAGGGCAATCCGCGCCTGTATCAGATCATGCAGGAAAAGGACGAAATCTACTCCCACGACCCCTTCACCGAGGAGGACGGCAACCGTGCCGCTGAGCTCGAGGCCGAGTTTGCTGAGATGGACGGCTGGAACGCCGACACCGAGGCAAGCCAGCTGCTCGAGGGTCTGGGTCTGAACTCCGCAGAAGTGCTTTACCGTCCCCTGCGCACCCTGCAGGACTCGGAAAAGGTCAAGGTTCTGCTTGCACAGGCGCTGTTCGGTCATCCCGACATTCTGCTGCTCGACGAGCCCACCAACCATCTGGACGTCGATGCAATCCACTGGCTGGAAGACTTCCTGCTCGACTTTGAGGGCACGGTCATCGTCGTTTCGCATGACCGTCACTTCCTGAACAATGTTTGTACCCACATCGTTGATATCGACTACGGAAAGGTACAGATCTACGTCGGTAACTACGAGTTCTGGTACGAGTCCTCTCAGATGGTTCAGCGCATGATTCGCGATCAGAACCGCAAGAACGAGGAAAAGATCAAGGAACTGCAAAACTTCATCCAGCGCTTCTCGGCCAACAAGTCCAAGTCCCGTCAGGCGACCAGCCGTAAGAAGCTGATCGAAAAGCTGACCGTTGAGGAGCTGCCCGCTTCCTCTCGCCGCTATCCCTGGGTTGGTTTCACCATGGACCGCGAGGCCGGCAAGGACATTCTGGAGGTCAAGGGCATTTCCAAGACCATCGACGGCGTAAAGGTACTGAACGACGTATCTTTCATCGTGCGCAAGGGTGACAAGATCGGCTTTATCTCGGAAAACGAGCTTGCCATGACCACCCTGTTCCAGATCCTCATGGGCGAAATGGAGCCCGACGAGGGTACGTTCAAGTGGGGCGTTTCCACCTCCCAGTCCTACTTCCCCAAGGACAACTCGGAGTTCTTCAACGGCCACACCGAGAACATGCTCGACTGGCTGGCTCCCTACTCCAAGGACACGCTGGAGTCCACCCTGCGCGGCTTCCTCGGTCGTATGCTGTTCTCGGGCAACGACGTGTACAAGCCCGTTAACGTTCTGTCCGGTGGTGAGAAGGTGCGCATGATGCTCTCGCGCATGATGCTCTTCGGCTCCAACGTTCTGGTCATCGACCAGCCCACCAACCACCTCGACCTGGAATCCATCACCGCGGTCAACAACGGTGTCGCAGACTTCAAGGGCAACGTCCTGCTCGCCACCCACGACCACGAGTTTATGAACACCATCGCCAACCGCATCATTGAACTGCGCGAGGACGGCGTACTGGACAAGGAATGCACCTACGACGAGTTCCTGGAGTTCCGTTCCCAGTACCAGAAGCGTGCATAAAAGGAGGCATCCTTATGGCAAAAGCGGTCATTGAATGTCCGCACTGCAAGCAGGAGTGCACCCGCACTCCGCTGACCCGCATCAGCCCCGACCGTGACCCGTCGGTGCGCAAAAAAGTACAGGACTTGTCTCTCTTCCGCTGGAAGTGCCCCAACTGCGGCACGACCATGCTGGTCGAAGACCCCTGTCTGTATCACGATATTTCCGGTCAGTTCATGGTCTGGCTCGCGCCCGACGGCAAAAAGCCCGAGACCGGTAAGTTCGACCCGCTCGCAGGCTATACCCTGCGCTACGTGGACGATCTCAACACCTTCCGCGAAAAGATCAACATTCTGGAGCGCGGTCTGGACGATCGCGCGGTCGAACTGATGAAATTCATCCTGTTCTTACAGCTCCAGCACGATCTGGATGTCGTCGAGCTGGTCTTCCACGACCTCGACGAGCGCACGGCAGAGTTCCGCTTTGCAGCGGTGCTGTCCGACGGCGCAGAACAGTACATCGCCATGCCCGGACTGACCTATCAGCGCATTTTGCAGGACGTGACCGAACGCCTGTATACCCCGCGCGACTTTGTCAAGATTGACACCGAATGGGCGGCAGAAGCTCTCGAGCTGCTGCACGCTGAATAAAGGCAAAAAAACAGGGACGGCGTAAGCCGTCCCACCCTTGCCGCACAGTCCTGCGCGGTATGTTTTTTTATAACGGGAAGATGAAATGTCCGATCAGTCCCCCTGCGATGGCAAATACCAGCGTGGCGAAGATGATCTTACGTGCGTGCTTGCGTCCATTCTCGTTGCCGAACAGGATCATATAACCAAAGCCTGCACCGGTCGACAGACCGGCAATCAGACTGCCCATGCCAATAACACCGGTCGTGTACAGCTGGGTCAGTACAACCGACACCGCACAGCTCGGAATCAGGCCGATAATCGCGCAGATGATGGGCTGGAACACGCTGTCTTTGAGCATAAGCGTTGCCAAGCGGTCGGTTCCAATGCCATGAATGGCAAACTCAAGAACAAAGGTGATCACCAGAAGCAGAATGGTCGTCTCAAGCGTGCGTCCAAGGATGCCGCGAAGCGGGCCATGGTCGCAGCCACAGCCGCAGCCGTCTCCCATATCGAGCTCGATCTCGTAATTCTGGTTCTTCTGCCGTCCCCATACAAAGCGCAGCACATAGCCGCCGACGACGGCAAGTACAAACTTCGAGCCAAACAGAATGGCAATCTCGGTGCCCGATGCACCCTCAGAGAGCAGGATGGGCAGTGCCTCATCCGACGTCGCCAGAAAGACCGCGACCAGGGTTGCCGGAGCCAGATAACCGTCGGAAAACAGCGCGGCAGCCGCTGCGGAAAATCCGCACTGCGGGACAAGTCCGGCCAAAGCGCCGACCACCGGGCCGAACTCGGCCGACTTTTCGAGCAGAGCCGGCGTCGAACGCAGACGGTTTTCGATCCAGTAAAGCAGTGCGTAGACGACAATCAGGATCGGAATGGCCTGCACAACATCGGTTACTGTATGCTCAAAGGCATGTTCCAGAGCATGTAGCATGTGTTTTCATTCCACCTCACAATTAAGTTCCATCAACTTTGTTTTTCTATACGGTCTTTCATTATATCACAGCCGACCTGTGCTTTACAAGTTAGCCAAGGGCAATTTGCTGTGAATATCCATAATTTTGTTAAAAACTGCTGGAAATCCGGCATTTATGATAGGAGTATCCATGAGATTTCAAGATTTAAAGATTGATGAAGCGATCTTGAAGGCCATCCGTGAGATCGGTTACGACCAGCCGACCCCGATCCAGGAAAAGGCCATCCCGATCGTTCTGGAAGGGCACGACCTTTTGGGCTGTGCGCAGACCGGAACGGGCAAGACCGCTGCGTTTTCCATCCCCATGTTACAGCGCATGGGTCGCCCGCAGGAGGGCGAAGCGCGCCCGGTGCGCGGTCTGATCCTGACCCCGACCCGTGAGCTTGCGTTACAGATTTACGAGAATCTGTGCCAGTATGGCCGCTATCTCGGCCGTATTTCGGCAGTCATCTTTGGCGGTGTGTCCCAGAATCCGCAGGTCGAAGCCATCCAGAACGGCGCCGACATTCTGGTCGCAACCCCTGGCCGTCTGTGGGATCTGATGGGTCAGAAGCTGGTTGACATCAGCACGGTTGAGTGCTTTGTCCTGGACGAGGCCGACCGCATGCTGGACATGGGCTTTATCAACGATGTCAAGCGCATTTTGAAGTTCCTGCCCAAGAAGCGTCAGACCCTGCTGTTCTCGGCTACCATGCCCGAGGAAATTGCCGAGCTGGCCAACAACATGCTGCACAAGCCGCGCCATGTATCCATCGTTCCGGCGGCAACCCCGGTCGAGCTGATCGAGCAGGGCGTATACTTCACCGACAAAAAGGCCAAGCGTGACCTGCTGCGCGCCGTGCTCGAAGAGCGCTCGCTGCCCCAGACGCTGGTCTTTACCCGTACCAAGCACGGTGCTGACCGCGTCGCGCGTGACCTGTCCCGCGCAGGCATTGCGGCCAAGTCCATCCATGGCGACAAGTCGCAGAACGCCCGTCAGAACGCGCTCAAGCAGTTCAAGGACTACAAGATCCCGGTTCTGGTTGCGACCGACATCGCCGCACGCGGCATTGACATCAACGAACTGCCGCTGGTCATCAACTTTGACCTGCCCAACGTCCCCGAGACCTACGTACACCGCATTGGCCGTACCGGCCGTGCCGGTCAGGAGGGCACTGCGCTGTCGTTCTGTGACCCGTCCGAACTGCCCTATCTCAAGGACATCGAGGAGCTGACCCGCGTCGCCATTCCCGCACTCGAGCCGCCCGCAGGCATCGAAATGGCCGAGGCACAGACCGCTGCACGCTATGTGCGTCACGATCCCACGCTGCCGCCCGAAAAGCCTGCAAAGCAGGACAAAAAGGCAAAGTCCAACAACCGCCGCGGCAAGAAAAAGTCTGCCGAGCCGGCACCGGTCAAGGCAGAACCGCGCCAGCAGGGACGCAAGAACGAGAGTGCAAAGGCCACCGCAAAGCCGGTACAGAAGGCAGAGCCTGCACCCAAAAAGCAGCCCGCAAACACACGCGGCAAGAAGCGTACCCCCCCCCTGTCTGCCGCCAATACACGCAAGAAAACCGCTCCGGCTGAGCTGCCCACACGCGAGCCCACAAGCACTCGCGCTGCGGTCAAGACCGCTCCCCCGCGCCGCAAGAGCGCTGGACGCGGCGGCCGTCCGATCATTGAGCCCGCTTACGAGAACATCACCACCATGCACCAGTCGTCGCGCAAGGGCGGCAATCGCCGCGGCCGACGCGAGGACGTTGAGACCCGCGTGGACGTGATGACCCCGCCTTCCGGCCGTCCGCTGGCGCCGAGCACGGCGGCTCGTATCCGCGCCAAGGTCGAGGCCAAGCTGGCCGAGCGCCGCGCCGCCCAGTCTTCGGGCACTTCGGCACAGTCCCGCGCCAAAAAGCAGGGCAAAGTGCAGCGCAAGCCGCAGACCCGTTCCGGTCGCGGCCGCGCACGCGGTTAATTCCCATCCCCGCTAGAGAGAGAGGAGTAAGCACATGAGCGTGTCACGGCGGATCAAGCTGTTTTTCACCATTATCATCCTGTTGGGACTGACGGTCTTCTACCCGTTTGTCGTTTACACCAGCAATCCCTTTGTCAGCGAACTGCGCACCCTTTGGATCTCCACGGCCATGGAGACCATGACCCATCAGTGGTTGGCAACCGCGTTCTTCCCCGCTGATATGGTCAGCGAGGTCGTGGGCGCCCGTCAGGCACTCTTTGAGAGCCAGAAGGATATCCAGTCCATCTGGGGTCAGGATGGCCAGACTGCCACCGACAAGGTCGATACCAACCTCAGCCCGGAAGATCAGTTCTACGCCCTGTTCGAGGAAATCGATCGCGCAAGCTGTGAGGCATTCTTCGCGGAAAATCCGCGTTACATAGAGGACGGTTACGACAAGATCAACATGGACTGGTGTGAAAAGGGTGAAGACACCGGCATCGTCACCAAGCAGGGTGACAAGGTTGTTGCCATCAACACGGAAAAGAGCCTGATGATCGTGCGTCTGGAACGCGAGGGTCTGCTGGGTACCGAGTACAATGGTTATCTGGCGGTCGTCAAGGACCCGTCCCGCGTGGAACTCGGCCTGTGCCGCGGCATGGGCAAGCGCGAAGGTCAGCGTATTGCCGATCTGGCCGACTACAACGAAGCTATCCTGGGCATCAACGCCTCGGGCTTCATCGACAACGGTGAGGTTGCCGAAGGCGGTACGCCCTACGGTTACGTCAAGCACGACGGTGAGCTCATCCAGGGCGCATTCGGTCACGGTTACAAGATCATCGGTTTCGACGACCAGCACCGCTTCCTGATCGGTGACACCACCACCGCCGAGCAGATGGTCGATGCAGTCGAGTTCGGTCCGGCACTGATCGTCAACGGACAGAAGATCGAAGAGCTTGGCTCGGTCGAGAGCTTGCAGCCCCGTACCGCCATCGGTCAGACCGAAGATCTCACCGTGCTGATGCTGGTTATCAACGGACGCGGTCAGGGCAGCTCGATGGGCTGCCGCGGTGTCGATCTGCGCGACATTCTGTGGGATTACGGCGCTGTACAGGCCTGCAATCTGGACGGCGGCTCGTCCTCGGTTATGTACTATCAGGGACGCGTCATCAGCTCGCCCACCACGTCGACCAACAACCCTGAAGGCCGCCGACTGCCCAATGCCTTTATCGTCAAGTAAAGCGGTATCAAAAAAGAGGACTGTTTCCAGTCCTCTTTTTGTTCGCTCTCTTTTGCGGTTACAGAACAAACCAGAATACCACCAGATAATGCGCGACGCTTCCGGCCAGCACAAACAGGTGGAACAGCTCATGAAATCCCAAAACCTGCGACAGGTTGGGCTTTTTCAAAATATAGATCACGCCGCCGATGGTGTACGACAGACCACCAATCGCGAGCAGCGTGATGGCCGGTGCAGGCATGGCCAGAACCACGTCAAAGCGGAAAATCACCGCCCAGCCCATCAGCAAATACAGGATGGTTCCCAGAAAGCGCGGTGCGTCGATCCAGATGAGCTTGACCGCGATGCCAAACAGGGCGATGCCCCAGATGACCGCGAGGAAAAGATATGCCCCCGGTGCCTGCATATACTTGAGCACGATGGGCGTGTAACTGCCCGCAATGAGCACGTAGATCATGCTGTGATCGAGCTTTTTGAGCACGCGCAGCACCTGCTCACCTGCTCGGGCGTAGTGATAGACCGCGCTGGCGCTGTACAGCGCGATGAGCGACAGGCCAAACAGCAGCACGGACAGCGCGGTCAATGCGTCCACACCTTTTGTCACAGCGCGTATGAGCATGATTGCCAGACCGCACGCGGCTGCAATCGCTCCGACAAAGTGTGAATAACTGGAAAACGGCTCGCGCGCCTTGATCAATATTCTTGGCATACAGGTCCCTCCCGGAATCTCAAATACATAGTTTTAAAAACTATATTCTATCTTTTATATTACCACATTTCATTAAGATTGCAACTACCCTCTTGCAGTTTTTTTCACCTTGCGCTACAATGATAATGAGCTACGAGAGGGGGATCTCTATGAAACAGCTATCCGAACTGCTCGAAACCGTCCTGCACGATCAGGATATTACGCCCGATGCTGTGCCTGTATTGGACTTATATATGGATCAGGTTTTGACCCTGTTCAACGAGGGTCTTCAGGAGAACAAGCGCCATCCGGGGGACAAACTGCTGACCAAAACCATGATCAACAACTATTCCAAGGAAAAAATCCTGCTGCCGGTCAAAGGCAAAAAATACACCCGCCAGCACATCATTCAGATGCTGTGCATTTATCAGCTCAAGCAGATGTTGTCTCTGGCCGACGTTAAGGCGCTGATCGGACGCAATGACGTCGACTTTGAAGCCTGCTTCAACCGTTTTCTGGCACGCAAAGACCATCTGCGCGACTCCATTCCCGAGCGTCTGACCGCCGATCTGGACATTGACCTGTCCGACCCCAACGAAGTGCTGACCTTCTGTCTGACCCTGTCCGCGACCGCGACCTACATGCAGCGGCTGTGCCAGCAGATCATCGACGCACGCGCCGAGGCGCAGGAATAGTACATAAACGCAGGAACGACTTTCCGTTCCTGCGTTTATTCGTTTACACTTTCTGAGTGTATTTAGAATCCCCTGTTTTATACAGCGTATCCAACTGGATGCTATAAAGGAGCGACTGTTTTATGCTGCCACGCCCCAGTTCTCCCTAACACAAACCACTATCTGTCGCGCAAAAAGCACGATATCATCGTCTATCGGTTCGCAGACACCGACTCCGTCCCCTACTCTATGGTGCGATTTGCATTGAACTCGGATTTCTCGGCCTAATGGCGGTATACCCACACCTGCTTCCCCTTCCGATCGCGATTGTTCTGGCCATAACTGGTGCAGTATTGGTGCTTATACTCAGTATTTTATATACCATTTGCTTCCGATGTCCTGTCTGCGGTTTGCTGCTTTACGGCAAACTCAACCCCTTCCAAGAACCATCCCAGTGTCCCTTCTGCGGAGCAGACCTTGACGATGATGTGTCCTAAGTACAAGCCATTTTTTGCAGGATTTCCTGTGTTTTTCGCTTGGCCAGCCGGTAAAAAATGAATTTTCTCCTGCACAAGAAAAGTTTTTTAGGCAATTTGCATGATTATCCTGCACTCTCCCCGGTCGATTTTATCATTTCTTTCACTGTTTATCACGCAAAAGAAATTGATTCTAACCGGTTTGCGTGATAAAATAAAGGCATTCAAGAGAACCTGTTCGGATGCAGGGTGCATCCCAAAGCCAATCTATGGAGGTCGAAAATTATGTTCAAGAGCGAATATCTCAATCGCGTTTACGAAGGTCTGGCTGCACGCAATGCACATGAGCCGGAGTTCCTGCAGGCTGTACGTGAGGTCTTCGAGTCCCTCGAGCCAGTCGTTGCTGCACGTCCCGAAATCGAGAAGAACGGCATCATCGAGCGCATCGTTGAGCCCGAGCGCATCGTAAACTTCCGTGTTTCGTGGGTAGACGACGCTGGTAAGGTACAGGTAAACCGCGGCTGGCGTATCCAGTTCAACTCCGCAATCGGTCCCTACAAGGGCGGTCTGCGTCTGCATCCCTCTGTTAACCAGTCCATCATCAAGTTCCTGGGCTTTGAGCAGATCTTCAAGAACAGCCTGACCGGCCTGCCCATGGGCGGCGGCAAGGGCGGTTCCGACTTCGACCCCAAGGGCAAGAGCGACAACGAGATCATGCGCTTCTGCCAGTCCTTTATGACCGAGCTCCAGCGCCACATCGGTCCTGACACCGACGTTCCGGCTGGCGATATCGGTACCGGCGCACGTGAGATCGGCTACATGTTCGGTCAGTACAAGCGCCTGCGCAACGAGTTCACCGGCGTTCTGACCGGTAAGGGTCTGTCCTACGGCGGCTCCCTGGCTCGTACCGAGGCTACCGGCTACGGCGTTTGCTACTACATGAAGGAAATGCTGGCTGATATGGGCGAGTCCTTCGAGGGCAAGAAGGTCGTCATCTCCGGTTCGGGTAACGTTGCAATCTACGCTTGCCAGAAGGCTACCCAGCTCGGCGGCAAGGTCATCGCAATGAGCGACTCCAACGGCTATATCGTTGACGAGAACGGCATCGACTACAAGGTTATGCAGGAGATCAAGGAAGTCAAGCGTGCTCGCATCAAGACCTACCTCGACTACGTTCCCACCGCAAAGTATGTCGAAGGCTGCCGCGGCATCTGGTCTGTTGCCTGCGATATCGCGCTCCCCTGCGCTACGCAGAACGAGCTCAACGGCGACGAGGCGAAGACCCTGATCGCAAACGGCGTTAAGGCTGTCGCTGAGGGTGCTAACATGCCCTCTACCCCTGAGGCTGTTGAGGCATTCCAGGCTGCCGGCGTAAAGTTCGGCCCGGCAAAGGCTGCAAACGCAGGCGGTGTTGCTACCTCCGGTCTGGAGATGAGCCAGAACAGCCAGCGTCTGTCCTGGACCTTCGACGAGGTCGATGCAAAGCTGCATGACATCATGGTCAACATCTACAAGTCCTGTAAGGATGCTGCTGCTCGTTACGGCATGGAAGGCAACCTGGTTGCTGGCGCAAACATCGCTGGCTTCGAGAAGGTTTGCGACGCTATGCTGTGGCAGGGTATTGCATACTAATCCAAAGCGAAACAAAATTCCCATTGGATATACCAAGAGGAGAAGATCGATATCGATCTTCTCCTCTTTTTGGTTACTTATCAGTGTTGGTTTTCTGGCTCTTACGGCTTCTTATATCCGCACTTCGGGCAGACACCGTGCTCATTGAGTGCGATGCCGCACAGCGGGCAGCGGTCAATCTGGTTGTGGGTGCTGAAGTCTGCCGAGGCTGCGTTGACACCGCTGGTAAAGGTGATCTTTGCAATATTCAGCTTATCCTTGAGCAGATCATAGACAATTTTGATCATGCCCTCTACGGTCAGCGTCTCCTTGGTGACCACCAGACGGCATTCCGGGTAAGCGGTTGCCAGCTCGGTCTTGAATGCCGGGCCCTTCATCTGGTTCTGCGGTGCACCGTCACGGATGCCCTGCTCCTCGTATACCTTGAGCACCGCCGGCAGCAGCGGATCGTCCTCGCGCAGGATCAGTGCATGGTCGAAATTCTTGAGCACTTCCCAAGCGGTCTTCTGAATCTCGTTGCACGGGAAAACCATATTTACGCCGGGCTCTACCGAATCTTCTACCTCAATGGTCAAAATGCCGGTATGTCCGTGGAGATACTGGGCTTCTCCCTTGAATCCGTAAAATCTGTGGGCGTACTGCAAATCCAAAGTTGTGATACTTCTCATGGTATAGTCCTCCTTATTGTTATTCTGAGCCATAGCTCTTGCGGACGAAGTGAAGTGTTGGATTCACTTCGGGCTTTCTTTTTCAATATTGATAATCAATATTATCTTTGACAATAATATACCCGATCTTTTCCAGTTTGTCAACCGCTTTTGAGAATTTTTCTCATTTATTTTTTGCGTACAAAAACCTATGTTTTATGCATCAAAGATACCACAACTGGGCTTTATTGGAAGAAAAACAAAAAAAGTCCCCGGGTCGATTGCTCGACTCGGGGACTCTTATTACTTCGATCTTACAGCAGTTCCTTCTGATGGGTTGCGTACAGATACTCGTCGATGGTATTGATGATGCGATCTTCAACCAGCTCGACCGGATCGTTGACCAGCAGACCCTCGCGTACCTTGGTGTACTGGATGGGCATGAACTGGCTGAGCAGGTTAAGCGGGATGCCCAGCGTGCGCAGGTTGGAGATCAGGCGCTCCTTGGCAGCCTCAACAGCCGGGGTCGGCATGTAGTAACGGCAGCGGTCGGAGAACGAATACTTGCGCTTCATGCGCAGTTCCAGCTCGGTGCCCTGGTAGTGCTTGCGCCAGTGCTTACCTTCCTTGAGCATCTCTGCCTCAAGTGCGTCCTGGAAGCCGCTGGGGGTGATGTCGGTGCCGTAAATCAGCTCCTTCTCGATGTTCTCGAGTGCAAACATACCCTCGCGCATTGCAAAGGTCAGAGCCGGGCCAACCTTCAGGATGCCGACGCCGTCCTCGACCAGCTCGCGCAGCTTGATCTTGGTCTGGTAGTCGGTGGAATGACCCTCGAATACCAGGTTCGGGAATTCCTGAATGGAAGCCATCAGATCCTTTGCCTTCTCACGGTCGTACTCGGTGCAGCCGCTGTCCTTCTCCTCGACACCGGGCTGTACAACAACGCCGATAACGTTGTCCCAAGCCTCATCCAGACCCTGCTCACGGAATGCCTTCTCAAAGGTTGCAACCGTGTTCTTGAAGTCCTCAACCTTGGTGACCTGTACGCCCTGATCGACTGCGCCAACAGCGCCGCCCGGGATCGGAACCTCACTGCCAACGATGTAAACCGGTGCGATTGCGTCCGGGTCGCTCTCGAGCAGCTTGTGGTAGGTATCCTGTGCCACACGTGCCAGACGTGCGCCGCGCTTTGCGATGGTCTCGTCGCTCAGGCGGGTGTTCGGGTCGTCAGAAGCAACCTTCATGCTGGTGTCAATGTGAATCTTGGTGAAGCCAGCGCCGACATAGTGACGGATGAGCTCCTCAGCGTTCTCCATTGCCTGTGCCTCGTCCATGCCGGCAAAGGTCAGCGGGCCCAGATGGTCGCCGCCCAGGAACAGACGCTTGGGATCAAAACCGACCTTGTCTGCGATGCCCAGTACGAAGTTCTTGAAGTCCAGCGGGGTCATACCGGTGTAGCCACCGTTCTGGTCACACTGGTTTGCAGTGCTCTCGATCAGCACGCACGAGCCGTCGCTCTTGCCGCGCTTGAGTGCAGCCTCAATAACATAGCCGTTTGCGCTGCATACCGAATAAATACCTACGTTCTTGCCCTGTTTCTGCAGTTCTACGATCTTCTTCAGCGGATTATGATTCATCATAATCACTCCTTCCCAATTTTTTGATGCGGTCACGGAACGCATCTGCGTCCCTTTGATTTTTTCATCCCGGCACTTGCAAAAGCGCAGACAGTCCGGGTATTTTATGCTATACTATTGATGTTGAAAATCCACCTTGTGTCTTTTCAAATTCACAGAAAAGAGGTCATTTATTATGCCATTGGTTACAACCAAAGAAATGCTCCTGCGTGCGCAGGCCGGTCACTATGCGGTCGGTGCATTCAATGTAGAAAACATGGAGATGGTGATGGCAGTCGTGCAGGCGGCTGAGGAAAGCCGCGCGCCGGTCATCATGCAGACCACTCCGTCCACCGTCAAGTACGCCGGTCTGGACTACTACCTCGCCATGGCCAAGGCTGCCGCAGAGCGTGCAACCGTTCCGGTTGCCATGCACCTCGATCACGGTGACAGCTTCGAGCTGGCCATGCAGGCACTGCGCACCGGCTACACCTCCATCATGATCGACGGCTCGCATGACTCCTTCGAGGACAACATCGCCCTCACCCGCCGCGTCACCGACGCCTGCGCACCCTCCGGTGTTCCGGTTGAGGCTGAGCTCGGCAAGGTCGGCGGCAAGGAAGACGACCTGGAAGGCGGCGACGGCAACCCGTTCACCGATCCCCAGCAGGCCAAGGAGTTCGTTGAGCGCACCGGTGTAGACTCGCTGGCAGTTGCAATCGGTACGGCACACGGTCTGTACAAGGGCGTGCCCAAGCTGGACTTTGACCGTCTGAGCGCTATCCGCGAGCTGGTTTCCATCCCGCTGGTACTGCACGGTGCATCCGGTGTGCCGGACGAGGCCGTTCGCGAGTCCATCCGCCGTGGCATCTGCAAGGTAAACTTTGCCACCGAGCTGCGCATCGCGTTCAGCGACGGTGTTAAGAAGTACCTCGCAGAAGATCCCGACGCATTCGACCCCAAGAAGTACTGCAAGGTCGGACGTGCCAATGTTGTAGCACTGGTCAAGGAGAAAATCGCTCTGTGCGGCTCGAACGGCCAGGCTTAAACAGATGTTTTACGAAAAAACCATCGTTTTTACGATGGTTTTTTCTTTTTTCACTTCATTTTGGAAAGTGCAACCATGTGCAGGATACTGCAATACAGACCAACGACGGCCAGCAAACCGCTGAGCACGTTGAGTCCCATAGAGTACTGCTCCATGTACGCATTGAGCACGATCAGCACCGCAAACAGCAGATACAGCACCGCCAGCGCGATGACCTTGCTGCGGCTCTTATTATCGATGATGTACTGCAGCGATGACACGCGGCGCTCAAAGTCTACATCCTCCGCAACTTCCAGCTTTTTGAGGTAAGACATGCGGAAGTAGACCTCGACCAGAACGGCGGTGATCACACCGGCCAGAACGGCCTGTGTCCAGGACAGGAAGGTGCCTGCACACAGGATGGCCGCGAACAGAATGATGACAAAGCGGTTCTGGAAGAACAGCATGCGGTTCTCATTCTGCTTGTGAATCAGATAACCCTGTTTGGTCAGTCGATCATAGTAGATCGTGCGCTTACGCTTATCGGTATAGACATTGCGCCCAGACAGGCGAATGGTCTCATGCGGTGTCGATTTCTTTCTACCCTTACTCATTTATTCCCCATCCAACATGCTTTTTCCTGCGCAATAAGTCTGTACGACCTCGTAATCGCGATCCAGAACAACCAGATCGGCATCCAGACCAACCTTGATCGAGCCCTTGCGGTCAGCAACACGCAGGCACTCTGCCGGGTTCTTGGTGCAGGAATTGATTGCGGTCTCGATCGGTACCATAGCCTCCTCGATCAGCAGGCGCAGGCCCTTGTTGATGCACAGGGTGGAACCTGCCAGACCCTTAGTAGAGGTCAGATGTGCGCTGCCGTCGGGGTAAATCTCGATCTCGTTGCCGCCGAACAGGAACTTGGAGCCTGCCGGCGAACCCTTTGCCATGAGGGCATCGCTGACCATCATGCCATAGTGCGGTCCCTTGAGCTCAAAGAACTGCTTGAGGGCAGCCGGGGTAGAATGGTTGCCGTCGCAGATGATCTCGCCGTACATGCTCTTGATGTTGTAAGCTGCGCCAACCAGACCATTCTGACGATGGTTGAAGGGCGACATGCCGTTGTAAACGTGGGTCATCGAGCGTGCACCGTGTGCGCATGCCATAACTGCCTGGTCAAAGGTTGCAGCCGAGTGACCGATGCTGACAACTACGCCGGTTTCCGTGCAGTAACGGGTCAGTGCGAAATCCTCGTCGTTCTCAGTTGCCATGGTGATATACTTAATCAGACCGTGTGCAGCCTCCTGATAACGCTTGAACTGTTCAACAGCCGGTCTCTTGATGTGCTGCTCAGGCTGCGCACCCTTGTACAGCATGTCCAGGAACGGGCCCTCGAAATGTACGCCCAGTACTTCTGCACCGGTGTAACCCTCTTCGACGACATTTGCCACATTTTCCAGTGCCTTGGTCAGGACTTCCTCGCTCTGGGTAATGGTAGTGGGCAGCAGGCTGGTGACACCTTCCTTGACAATGCCGCGCAGCCACTTGCGCAGACCTTCGGGCTCTGCATCGTTGGTGTCAAAGCCAAACGCACCGTGACAGTGCACATCGATAAATCCGGGCAGTACCCACTGATCGCCGTAATCTACGTCGGCTTCCTTGGTGCCGTACGGGTAGATCTCTGCGATCTTTCCGTCCTCGACTACGATCTGCGCCGGTACAAACCGGTCAGCCATCCATACTTTTTTACTCTGAAGAATCATGTCGATCGACCTCCTAATTACTCTTGCCGCGTTGCCTGCTTTGCAGACTGGTATGCGCGATCGCGGCACGATATCGCGGGTTTTGTACCCCATTTTTCCGTTTGGCTTGCATTTTTCCCGCAAATCCATTAAAATAGATTCACAAGTTTTATGCATTCCCCATAAATCAGCAGGTAGATGACACAGGGAGATTTTTCGATTATGATTCACAACGTATCCGGGAGCAATTTCCTTGCTTTCGGTTCTTTTTATGACGAACCGGTCAGTACAGATCCATTTCATCTGATCTCACGGCTGCAGCTGGTGCATACCAAATCGGTCGACCAGCTCTATTCCTATCCGTGCGAGATCCATCTGGAACTGACGCAGGGCATTGCTTCGCTTCTGGTGGGCTCTTCTCCCCGACTCGAGGAGCTCAAGACCTTCCCCATTCACCATTATGTGAAGCTCAAACCAAATACGTATTTTAATCTCATCGTACACTCGGAGGAGATCGTTTGCAATCTCATTACGCCGAACGTGCATCCGACTGCCGTCAAACTTGCTGTTCCCTACCTATATCAGCCTTTTTTCTCTCCGTTTAATGTTCTGGAAATCTTCGACTCTTATGTCTCCCAGGTGACCGAATTCCATTTCCGCAGCACCGTTCACGATTACTATGAACTGTTCTACGTCATTGACGGTTCACTGACCCTGAACATGGCCGGAGACAGCCGCACGATTGAGGAAAACGACCTCATTATCTGCGGTCCACACCAGCCCTATCCCCGTCAGATCAGCAGTGATACCTTCTGCAACTATCTGACCGTGGTCTTTGACATGGGAAACGCCGAGAGAATCCATTTTTTAGGACAAACCTTCTCCTGTTCGGAATCCATCCGCAGTGCGCTTGATAAACTCATCGCGCAGAGTCTGTCCCACTCCTACTATACCCAAACTCTTATGCTGTGCTACCTGCAGGAGGTCATCACCCAGCTCATGCAGCTGACCGACACCCTCTTGCAACCGCACAGTACGCCAACGTCACAGCAAAATTTTCAAAACGACTTGCTCCAGCAGATCTTAGCCTACATGAACAAGAAGGTTGCCGAGCCGATGACTGTGGAAGAGATCTGTCACAAATTCTTCATCTCACGTTCGTCCTTGCAGAGCCTGTTCAAGGCCCATCTGCATACCTCACCCAAAAACTACCTCATCAACATTAAGCTGCAAAAGAGCAAGGAACTAATACAGGAAAACCGGCACACGATCAGCGAGATCGCCTATCTGCTCGGTTTCAGCTCCATTCACTACTTTTCCAGGCTGTTCAAGAAGTACTATAACATGTCTCCGAGTGAGTACGCCAAACAGGTCAGTGAGATGAACAAATCCGAGGCACTCAGTCCTCCACAGACTGAATGCTATAACGAGAGATCTGAATGACGTTGCCCTTGCCGACCTCTACGTCAATGACATCGTCGCGAATCTTGACGATCTTACCGTAGATACCGCCGGCAAAGAGGATCTTTGCGCCAACCTTGATCCCTTGCTGAAGCTTGGCCATCGCTTCACGGCTGCGCTTCATATTGCGTGCGGACATGATCGAAATGACCAATGCGCATACAATGAACAGTACGCCAACCGTACCGCAGGCCCACAGGATTACTTCCCAATTCATGCTGTTTTGCTCCTTCTGCTGTGATACGCAACACGGTGCAACCGCAGGATAATCCCCGCCGGCTGCACCCGGTTACCAGGCATGGTTTGCCCGCAAAGGGCAAACCATGCTTTTTTCTTTCTCTGATTCTTATGCGCGGGTGTACGGATACAGGGTAACACCCTTAACAACGCGGTTTACCTCACCGGTCGGGCACGGATTGTCCGGGGTGATGCCCATAGCCAGGGACTTGAGGACTGCCAGGGTCTGTGCAAACAGGATGTAATCCAGACCGAGCAGAACGTTCTCGTGCTCACCTTCCAGACCGTAAACAACGGTGTAGTCAACCAGAGCTGCAACAGCGTCGTCAGCCTTGGACATAACAGCAACGATCTTGTTGCCCTTGCGCTGGCCGCTCATCTCCTTGATGAGGTCAACTTCATACTGTCTGGTGTACGGGTCGTCGCTCAGGTAAACAACGGTGATGGTGTCGTCGTTGATGATGGACTTAGGACCATGACGGAAGCCCAGAGGGGTGTCGTACATGGTAACAACGCCGCCAGCGGTCAGCTCCAGCATCTTCAGAGCGGACTCCTGAGAGGTGCCCTTCAGGGTGTTGCTGCCCAGGTAAACGATGCGGTTGAAGTTGTACTCGTCGACGATCTTCTGTGCAATGCCGTACTGGTTGTCCAGGAAGGACTGGCCAGCCTCGATCATGGTGCGAACCTTTGCGATGGTCTCGTCCAGCTCGTCCAGATGGAAGCACAGGTAAGTTGCCAGATACATGTTCGAGAAGCTCGAAGTCATTGCAAAGCTCTGGTCATGGGTCTCGTCGGTCAGGTTGATTGCGTAGCAGTTATCGGTCGTTGCTGCACGCTTGGACAGAGCGCCGTCCTTGTTGCAGGTAACGAACAGATGGTATACGTGATCGCATACAGCCTCTGCTGCATCGATTGCGCCGACAGACTCCGGAGAGTTGCCCGAACGGCCGAAGCTGATGAGCAGGGTGGGCTTGGTGCGGGACAGGTAAGCCTCGGGAGTTGCAACGATATCGGTGGTGCCGTAGGACTTTACCTTATGGTTCATCAGGCGAGTCAGGTGCGGGAACAGTGCGTTGCCAACGAACTCACTGGTGCCTGCGCCGGTCAGAACGATATCGAAATCCTCGCAGGTAACAACCTGATCGATGAACTTCTTGAGCTCGTCCTTATGCTCTGCGATCTGGCGGCAGGTCTTTTCCCAAGTTGCCGGCTGCTGATAAATCTCGGACAGGGTGAATACCGAGGAGGTTTCCTGCATCTTATCTTCGCCAATACCAAATACAGTCTTCATGATTATTACTCCTTTTCCTGTGCGGGTGGTCTCACCCGCAAGCTTTGATCATTGAAAAAATCTGTATGAATTTTCGTGTTTGAGTGAATCTTTTAGATTCCGTCTTCGCACTCTTCCTGCTGAACAGCCTGGAACTCGTACTTGAGTACCTGCTCGCTGCCGGTCTGCAGTGCGGTCTTAACCAGCTCCTCGACGTCGTCTTCAAACTTACGAGTCATGGAAACTTCGAGCAGCATGGGCAGGTTGGTGCCGCCGATAACTGTAACGTTGCCGCGCGGATAGCCGACCTCAACTGCGGTGCGGAACGGGGTACCGCCGACCAGATCGGCAAATACCAGAATGTGCTCGCAGTCCTTCAGATCGTCGAGCGCCTTGTTCAGCTCGCGGGACAGATCTTCCAGACTGTAAGTGGGCAGGAAATCAACGTAGCGGTAATCTTCCTGCTCGCCTGCGATGAGGTTGACCGAGCTGGTGATGCCCGAGCCAAAGTTTGCGTGTCCAGTTACTAATAATCCGATCATTGTTCTTCTTCTCCTATCTTCATTGTCGAGATACCGTCATCAGGACAGTACCGTTTTCCCTGTCTGTGTCCGCTCCTCGAGCTGCTTCATCTGCTTTTCGAGCAGGGGCACATATACGGCCTGGGGATGGAAGCAAACCTTTGCGTTCTGATAATAAATCAGTGCGTGTTCGTCATCGCCCAGTGCTTCATACTGCCTGGCCACCATAAACAAGATGACGCCAAGCGCAAAGCCATAATAATGTTTCCCATTGATCTCGTCGATCATTTCATCGATCAGGTCGGTTCTGTGGTCAATCATGACCGCATACGCCTGTTCGCTGAACTTTACATACGCCGCATCCTGCTCAGCCCGGATCCCTTCCAGCAGCCATGCCGCGTAAGTGCCCTTCCCCCGAATGAGGAAGGTGTGATAATACTGTTCGAGAAAGCTCTTTTTGTCTGCCGGATTCTTGTAGGTCGTCGCGATCATCTGCTTGAGCTTCTCCTCAAACGCCGCGGCATCCTCTCCCATGTACCGTGCACGCAGCTGGTACAGGTCGCAGGTGTACTCGCCCAAGATCCTGCGCGACGTGGCCATATTGGTCAGCCGCTCGACGGTCTCGCCGTCATTTTTGCGCAGACTCATATTGAGATTTCTCAGCTGAAAATTTTTGACCGCCTGTACGCCGACGTAGCCGACGAAGGCGAGAAAAATAATCATCGCCGTCACTGTGCTCACAAAATCACCTGTTTCTGTTTTCTAAAACATAGAGGGGAAATGCAAAGTTGTCATTTCCCCCCTTCATGTTTTCAATCGATTCTGCGGTCAAGTGACTGGCAGAACTTATGTTTTGAAATGGATTATTCCGGCATGGTTACGGTAACGCCAGACTCCTGGAGTTCAACAACAACCTGGTTCAGAGCGTCCCAAGCCTGCTGACCGGTCTTCTCCGGAGCAGCCGGTGCGGGATACTCATACCACTCAACCAGCGGATTGTAGCCGCCCAGAATGGTGTTGCCGTCAGCGTCCATAGCCTTGGAGTCGCCAGTCCAGATACCGAATGCACAGCCTACGATACCAACAACCAGGATCATCAGGATGCACTTAACAGGCGTCCAGCCCTTCTTGATCAGAGCGTAGATACCCAGAGTGATCAGCAGGGGCAGCAGCTTGGGCAGGATGCCGTCGAGCAGGCCCTGCAGGTTGATCGCAGGATTGCCGATGAAGATACGCAGCGTGGTGTTACCATAGTTTGCGATCAGACCGCCGACTACGAATACACCCAAGATGCTAGCTGCACGGGTGAATTCCTTCGCGTTGGAGGTCAGCATGGTGACAGCCTTGGTGCCCAGGCCGTAAGACCAGTGCATCAGCCACCAGCGGATCACAAACTGGAAGATATTGAATATCGCGAGGAACATGATGGCGCCGATGATGCTGCCGTCCATCGCCATGTTAGCGGTCAGACCAGCGGTGATCGGAACCAGGGTCAGCCAGAACAGCGCATCGCCGATGCCGCCGAGCGGGCCAGCTGCCGAAATACGTACGGAACGGATGGTCTGCGTATCTGTCTTGTTCTGCTCGAGCGAGAGCACGATACCCATTACAAACGTTACCAGGAACGGGTGCGTGTTGAGGAAGTCCAGGTTATGTGCCATGGAAGCCTTCAGGTCTTCCTTGTTGGTGTGGATCTTCTTCAGACCGGGAAGCATTGCCCACAGCCAGCCGCAGGCCTGCATTCTCTCGTAGTTGAACGATGCCTGCAGGAAGCAAGACATCCATACCATCTTATTCAAGGTCTTGTTATCCAGCTGAGGCGCCGGGGTCAGATCTTGGTACTTTTCAGGAATATTATATGCCATCACAGTCACCTCCCATGTTGCTTGCGCTCATGCCTGCGTTCTCCTTGATCTTGCTGTGGATGGTGAAGTCATAGATTGCAATTGCAATACCTACGAATGCACACAGGATCAGGGTTGCGCCAGACGTGGAGGCATTGGCGCTGCACAGCAGAGCCATAACGAAGCCTGCCAGCAGGAAGCCCCACATCTCCTTGGACATCATGACCTTCATCAGGATTGCGAAGCCGACGAACTTCATAGCGCCGCCTGCTGCATCCAGACCAGCCATTACCCAAGAGTAAGTGTAGGACAGGTTCTTCAGCGTTTCGCCCAGTGCCGAGCCGCCGTACAGACCAGCGACTGCCAGCAGACCGAACAGGGTGCCGAGGATAGCCATTTCGGTGAAGTTGATGTTGCGGATGCCCTTGACATCTGCATTCTCAGCGCACTTGTCAGCCTTAGCCATCATACCGGACATGATGGTGAAGGTCAGGGTAACTGCGTACTGGCCGAATACTGCGAACGGAATCGCAAGACCCATTGCTGCACCGACACCGTCTGCAGTTGCCTCCATGTTCAGAGAGACTGCGAATACGGTTGCCATGATACCACCCAGGATTGCGTTGGGGGGCTGAGCGCCGCCGATCGGCATGCTGCCGATCTGAATCAGCTGGTATGCGCCGCCGACGACGATACCGAGTTCAAAGTTGCCGAGGATTGCACCGATAATCGGGCAGGTTACGATCGGCTGATAAAGAGACTCCAAGAAGCTGAACTGGTCAATACCCATGATAAACGCGACCACGAAGACCAGTATCGCCTGGATTATGGTAATGTGTTCCATTTGTACTCCTTTCCAGGTCATCCAGGTTCAAGCAAAAGGTTTACTTGAACAGTTTATCAATACTTTCCGCAGGGGTGTCAGGAACTCGCTTGATTTCGAGCTCTACACCCAGATCCTGCATTTTCTTAAATGCAGCAACGTCGGCATCGTCTACCGCAACAGACGTTGCAACCTGGCGCTTCCCATCTGCCATGTGCATGTTGCCGATGTTGACTTTCTTGATCGGTACACCGCCCTCAACCAGCTTGAGGACATCCTGCGGGGTTTCGCAGATGATGGCGATGTGCTGATTGGGAGAAGCCTTGTGGATGATGTTGATGGTCTTTTCGATGGTGAAGAAGCGGGTCTGAGCATAAGCCGGAGCCGCCATGTTCATCAGGCCCTGACGGAACTCATCCGCAGCAACCTTATCGTTTGCAACGAGCAGCAGGTTTGCGCCAACGACGCCGCACCACTGGGTTGCAACCTGACCATGGATCAAACGGTTGTCAATTCTTGTCAATACAATATCTGGCATAAATATTTCCCCTTTCTTGCAGACTTGCTTGTGACTAAAAAATGTTTCCCCTCTCTTTCAAATTTTCTGAAGACGTTCATCCCGGGAAGCATGGGCCTGAACCGTTTTCCATTACACAAATTATTGTAGCAGAAGGTTTCTTTTATTTAGTTGCACTTTTCATCTGTTCTTTTGCACTTTTGATTTGTATAATTTTACAAATTTTTAAAAATTACAGCCGGAAAATTGTACCTAATTATCAAATGATGGTGAAGTTTTGCGCAAAATTGTCACATTTTGGACTTCTTTTTTTGATCTGTTTTTTGTCTTTTATTGAACTTTTCACTCCGTTTTTCCTGAGTTTTACCGAATTTTACTAAGTTTTTTATCCATTTGTCAGATTTTTGTCAAACTTTCAGAGTTTCTAATTTCCTGGTATTTTTCTGAAATTTGGACACTGTCCATCTTGCACGGACAGCCCCTCAACTTGTTTATACCAGACGGTCTCGACCGCAAATTTAACCGGTTTGCCTTTTTGGCTTTTCTGTGCTCTTCAGTTTGTTTCTGCTCTGTTGCGTTACCACACGAAAGTCTCCGGTTAACCGCCTGGATTCCAGCATTTTTTGCAGCGTTTTGCGGTGCGTCCAAGTGTCCAACCCCGACTGTTCCAGAAAGTCCAGTGTCTGCGCAGGAAAGCGAACGCCGCACATGGACAGCGCCCACGCCACGCCCATCCGTGCGTTATATCCCTGCGCCGGAACGCCCGCAAGCGCCTCGAGCGTGCGCTGTAAATCGCCCTGTCCTTCAAACAGCTCCAGTGCCATAACTGCGCCAAATCGTGCGGGAAATTCCTCCATATTGTGCAAATAGTGCTGAATAAAGTCCCACCAAGCTGCACGATCGGTTAGGTCAAATGAGGCGCACACACCGTCACACACTGCCCAGTTGTCAATCCGCGGCACAAAGTCTGCCGTGCGTGCAAACCGCTCACTCTGCTCCATGGGAGCGGTCGCAATCACAATGCCCCGGATCATGGTTTCCTCGTACCACGCGTCCGGCGCAGGATCGTCCAGCCATGCCCGCCAGTCGCCGCGCACGATCTCCTGCGCCAGCTTGCGCAACACCGGCATACGCACGCCCAGAATGTTTTCCTTGCCCGGAATCAGCCGCTTCTGAAACGCCTGATACCCTGCGTCCTGCGCCTGCTGCAGCCGTTCCGCGGTTACTTGTCTAATCATGTTGCATCCTCCAGCAATCCAAGGTCGGATTTCCATTGCAGGACACGGCGCACCGCGCTGTTGATCGTGTCCTCGTCGATCGTTCCCGCGTTCACCGCGTCCAGTACAGCCTGATACTGTGTCACAAAGTCGCTCGAAAGCAGCAAATCATTGCCCGCCTGTACCGCCTGCACGGCTGCGTCTCCACTGCCTGCCGTCTGTGTGATCGCTTCCATGGACAGGTCATCAGTTACGATGACACCGTCAAAACCCAGCTCCTCGCGTAAAATCCGGTGCATGGTCGGACTGAGTGAGGCCGGATGGTTGGCATCAAAGGCTTCAATGATGTTGTGGCTGACCAGAACGGCATCCGCCCCCTGCCGAATGCCCGCCTGGAAGGGCAGAAAATCGCTTTCCCGGAAGGTGGGAGCCGGTCGGGTGTCGGTCACAAGCGCCGTGTGCGTGTCACCGTTGGACCCGTACCCCGGGAAGTGCTTGAGCACGCTGCCCATGCCGTCCTGTTTCATCGTACGCACGACCACGCCCACATAGTCCGATGTATCCGCAGCATTTTTGCCGAATGTGCGCGCATACATAAAATCATTTGCATTGGTGCTCACGTCGGCCACGGGTGCAAGGTTAACGTTGATGCCCATTTCCAGCAGAAAACGGTCTTTTTCGGCGGTATCCGCCTCAATGCCTTCCATTCCGCCTTGTGCATATACCTCCTGCGGCGACTCAAACGGCCAGCTGCGCAGCGTCTTGAACCGGCTGGCGCGTACCACCGTACCGCCCTCCTCGTCGGTTCCGATGAGCAGCGGAATGTCCGCCGCATCCTGATAAGACTGTACGGTCTGGGCAACTGCATCGCGCGTCTTGTCCTCAAAATCACGCGCAAAAAGCACATATCCGGCCGGGCTGTACTGCTCGATCAGCTCGACTGCACCGGTGTCCGGGCAGCGCACCCAAAACATCTGTGCAACCTTTTGCTCAAGCGTCATCTGCTCTATGATGCCATCCATCGGATGCGTGCCTAGCGGCGCGGTGTCATCCACAGGCTCGGTGATCGGTTCGGTCTCCTGCTCGACCGATTCCGGCTGCTCGGTCGGCTGAGTCTGCGCGGCATCCTGCGCGAGCTGCTTTTCCGGCATGGTCGATTGTCCTGCCGGAAAGACAAACACAAACGCCCCGATGCTGACGATTGCCAGCAACAAAGCACACAACAGCGAAGTCTTGCGTTTCATTGCTTTTTCCTCCTTTTTGTGGCTGTTTTTCGGATTCTATTATACCATACCCGGCTATGTTGTGTTATAATAATGAAAGATTTTCGCAAAGGAGCTTGACCATGAAACAACTCGTCGGGCGGTTCGCGCCCTCGCCCAGCGGCCGAATGCATCTGGGCAACGTGCTGTGCGCACTGCTGTCCTGGCTGTCCGCCCGCAGTCAAAATGGAGGGTATGTTCTGCGCATCGAGGACTTAGACCCCGATCGCTGCCCGCGTTCCTATGCCGATCTCATCGAAGACGACCTCACCTGGCTGGGTCTTGACTGGGATGCCGGCGGCTCCAAGGGCGGGCCAGACGGCTCCTACTACCAGAGCGAGCGCACCGAGATTTACCAGCACTATTTTGATCTGCTCGAGCAAAAGGGATTGATCTATCCCTGTTTTTGTTCGCGTGCTGCCCTGCACGCGGCCTCTGCCCCTCATCTGTCGGACGGTCGTGTCATCTATGCGGGCACCTGCCGGAATTTGACACCGGACGAGGTTGCACAAAAGCGCAAAACCCGCAAACCGGCGGCACGTCTGACCGTCCCCGACCGCACCATTACCTTTGCCGATGGTTTGCAGGGTACATGCACCGAGCACCTGCCTACTGAGTGCGGTGACTTCATTATTCGCCGCTCGGACGGCGTGTTTGCCTACCAGCTGGCCGTCGTGGTCGACGATGCCCTCGAGGGTGTCACCGAAGTCGTGCGCGGACGCGATCTGCTAGGCTCGACCGCGCGTCAGATCTGGCTGCATGAGCTGCTGGGCTTCACCCCGCCGCAGTTCATTCACATGCCGCTGCTGAACGACGTGGACGGACGGCGGCTGTCCAAGCGTGACGCCGACCTTGACCTCGGCATCCTGCGCACACGCTTTACCCCCGAGCAGCTGACCGGTGCACTGGCCTGCGCGGCCGGTCTGATCGACCGTCCCGAAGCCATCTCTGCCCGTGAGCTCATCCCGCTCTTCTCCTGGGATCGCGTTCCGCACGGCGATTTATGCCTGCCCGAGGGTATTTTCTGATCGTTTGCATCATTGAACCCATCCTCCGCCTGTGCTATAATAGTTCTATAACATTTCTGTAAGGAAGCGAGACAACAGCCTATGATCGACCGCATCAATCTGGATATCCTGCGCTGCCTGCGTGAGAACGCACGGTGTAAAGCGTCCGATATCAGCCACAAAGTGAATCTATCCGTTTCAGCGGTCATCGAACGCATCCGACGCATGGAGGCCGCTGGCATCATCCGACAGTACACCGTACTCATCGACCCCAAGCAGGTCGGCAACGACCTGACTGCGCTCATGGAAGTCAGTCTGGAACACCCCAAATACTATGATGATCTGGTCGATATGATTCGCCGTCATCCCAACGTTGCCGAGTGCCACTATCTGACCGGTGAGTTTGACTTCCTGCTCAAGATCGTCACCGACTCGTCGGCCAGCCTCGAGCAGATTCACCGTACCATCAAGAGCATTCCGGGCGTGTCGGCCACCAAGACCCATTTTGTCCTCAAGACCATCAAGGACGAGGTCGCCATGCTGCCCGATCATCTGGACTAAAAAAGCAGACACCATTTGGTGTCTGCTTTTTCTTTTATAGATTGGGGTCGTATTCGCATTCGACCAGTACCTGCTGCTCTCCATTCTCCCACCACTGTGCAACACAGAAATAATTGGCTTCCTGACCCTCGTAAGGCACAAAACCAGCGTCCGCGTTGCTCAGATCGACAAAGAGCGTTGCGTCCTGCATCTTGTAAGGCTGACCGTTCCAGGTGATCTCAAAATCACCGAAGGCAATGACCGAGCCGATGCAGTCCTCAGCGGCTGCGTCCACCGGCGCATCTACCAGGAACTTCGGGAACGACCACTCCATCGTCGTTTCCTTCATGTCGCTCTGGAATACGCACTGTCCATCCACCGTTGAACCCTGGAGGATGACACGGGTTCCCTCGCTTGCCGTGTTGATGACATTGCCCTGAAATTCACAATTTACAAAGGTAATCTGTGCGTTTTCTCCGCTGACCGTGACATCCTGCTCAAAAATCAGGTCACTCACGTCCTTCTGCTCTCCGTCGGCCAGCGCAAAGGTATACTCGGTCGCCGTCTGCTTGCCGTCCTCCTCGCTCTCAGCCGTCTGCGTTTGGGTCTGCGCCTCGGCCTGCTGGTCTGAGTCGGTCTGACCGCAGCCGCCCAGCGCGAGCAGCAGACACATGGTCAAAAACAGTACTGCCATCTTTTTCATCTTTTTGTCCTCCATTTCTTCTTGCATGTTGTGTACGCGTGCCAGGATGGATGGATATTTTTATTATTGTATCACTTTACCAGAGAGAATTCAATGCAATTTTCCGGCCCTTTCTCCAGGCCTGTGGACGGCGATTTTGCTTTACAGTCTCCCCCGGTCTGTCGTATAATGGACATAAGAAAAACGGCAGTCCGTGCTGCTTGTCTAATGGAAAGGATGCGATCCCATGGCAGAAAAAAAAGTGTTCCACATTGGCGACCGTGCCTCGTTCTCCAAGACCATTTCTGAGAGCGATGTCTACGCGTTCGCAGGCATTACAGGTGATTTTAACGGTCTGCACATGAATGCAGAGTTTGCACGGCACACGCGCTATGGCAAGCGCATCGTGCACGGCAATATTCCGGCCAGCTTTATCTCGACCGCAATGGGCATGTCTCTGCCCGGACCGGGTGCGATCTTTGTCGATCAGAGTACCAAGTTCTTAAAGCCGGTCTACTATAACGACACCATCACGGCAAATATCCAGCTCATTGAAGCACGCACCAAGGGTGAATTTTACGTGTGCACCATCAAGGGCGAATGCCGCAACCAGCACGGTGAAATTGTCATTGTCAGCGTCTGCCACGAAATGATCTCGATGGACGAGGTTGAGATCGTACAGGACGACGACGAGGACTGATTCCCTTTCCAGCCACTGTCCCCGACCCGGGTTTTGCCCGTGGTCGGGTCTTTTTTTGCAAAAAAAGACCGCCGAGAATCATTCTCTCAGCGGTCTGCCTGTTTTTACTTGAGCAGCTCTGCCCACAGGGCGGTATAGAGCTTGTTGGTCTCATCGGACAGGTTTAAGAAGGTTTCGGAGTTTGCAATCGCCTCGGCGCTCGGATAGTGCACCGGATCGTTCTGAATCTCCTCGGGCTGCATCTCGTAGACCTCGCGCTGCGGGCTGGAATAGCCGATGTATTCGGCATTTGCTGCCGCCGCTTCGGTCGAGCACATGAAGTCGATGAACGCCTCAGCGCCCTCCACGTTCTTGGCGTTGGTCGGGATGCACATCGCGTCGACAAAGAGGTTGGTGCCCTCCTTGGGGACATAGAACGCAAGGTCGGGGTTCTCGTCCATCATGGTCACCGCATCACCGTTGTAATACGGTGCGGCGTACAGCTCCTCGTTGGGCAGCTTTTCCAGAATCTGGTCCATAAACAGGCCCTGGAAGGTGGTCTGCTTGCCCTTGGTGATGAGCGCTGCCGCCTCGCGCAGCTCGTCCGCGTTCTCGGTGTTCTGGCTGTATCCCAGATACCGGAGTGCAATGCCCAACGCATCACGCGGGTTGTCAAACATGGCAACCTCTCCGGCGTACTTCTCATTCCACAGCAGATCCCACGAACCAATATCGGCCTCGTCGATGTACTTGGTGTTGTAGATCATACCGACCACGCCCCAAGTGTAGGGCACCGAGTACTGCTGTTCGGGGTCGAAGGCAAGGTGGGTGTATTTCTCGTCGATGAGCGAGAAATTCGGGATATTGTCATAGTTGATCGGCTGCACCATGCCCTCATTGATCAGGCGTGCGACCATGTAGTCGGACGGGATGACCACGTCATAGCTCTCGGTCTTGAGACGGGAGTACATGCTCTCGTTGGAGTCAAAGGTCGTGTACACGACCTTGTACCCGGTCTCGGCCTCAAACTGTTCGAGCAGAGACTCGTCCATATACTCGCCCCAGTTATAGACGTTGACGATCTGTCCCTCGGATGCACTGCCGCCCATCAAGCCGGCCAGCGGGCCGCCGATCAGGAAGATGCACACCACACCAGCCAGCACGCACTTGCCGATCGGATGGCTGCGCTTTTTGTACACGGTCAGCTTTTTCTTCTTGTTGAGTGCACGGGTCTGGCGGATGTTGATGACAATGAGCAGGATGAGGATGAAAACAAACAGGATGGTCGACACCGCATTGATCTTAGGACTGATGCGGCGGCGCACCATGGAGTAGATGACGACCGACAGCGGCTGGCTGGTATTGCCCGCTGTAAAGTACGAAACCACAAAGTCGTCGATCGAGATGGTGAAGGCCATGATCGCACCGGTCACGATACCCGGCATGATCTCAGGGATAATGACCTTCCAGAACGCCTGACGCGGGGTTGCACCCAGATCGAGCGCGGCCTCGTAGGCGTTTTTGTCCAGCTGTCTGAGCTTGGGCATGACGTTGAGCACGACATAGGGAATGCAGAACGTGACATGCGCCAAAATCAGGGTTAGATACCCCTTTTCAAAGGCCAGAAAGCTGAACAGCAGCATAAACGATACGCCCATGATGGTGTCCGAGGACGACATGGGGATATTGTTAATGGTCAAATACACACCGCGTGCGCGGCGGCTCATCTTCTGAATGCCGATGGCAGCCGCTGTGCCCAGAATGGTAGCGAAGATCGCCGAGATGACCGCAACGAAGATGGTCACATAGAGCGAATGCAGGATGCGCTCATCCTGAAACATCTGTACATACCAATCGAGCGTAAAGCCGTGCCAGGAGACGCGGCTCTTGCTGTCGTTGAACGAGAACAGCATGAGCACGAAGATCGGTGCGTACAGCAGGATGAACAGGATGGCCATGTAAAATTTCTCAATGAACTTTTTCATCACAGCATCAGCCCCCCTTCTTCAGAGGAACCGTCATCAAACTTGTTCATTACCCACATGCACAGGAAAATGAGCGCCATCATCACGAGCGCAATGGCCGAGCCAAGCTGGGGATTGTAAGCATTGCCCATGAACTCGAGGTCGATGAGGTCACCGATCAGCATGTACTTGCCGCCGCCGAGCAGCTTGGAGATGACGAAGGTGGACACCGAAGGCACAAAGACCATGGTGATGCCCGAAATGACACCGGGCAGCGACAGCGGGAAGATGACGCGCTGGAATACGATGCGCATAGGTGCGCCCAGATCCTGCGCAGCCTCGATGATCTTGGGATCGAGCTTGATGAGCACGGTATAGATGGGCAGTACCATGAAGGGCAGGAAGTTATAAACCATACCCAAAACGACCGCGCCCGAGGTGTTAATGAGCGGGATGTAGTCCAGTGTGTAGCCGAAATGGTTCTGCAAGAACGAAATCAGGCCAATCTGGTTCAAAAACTGATTGATAAAGCCCTTGTTTTCCAGAATGGACATCCAGGCGTAAGTGCGCAGCAGGAAGTTCATCCACATGGGCAGCATGATGAGCGTCATGTAGAGCTGCTGACGCTGGGGTGGCTGGCGGGACATGATATAGGCCAGCAGATAGCCCAGAATCAGACAGATGACCGTCGAGATGAGCGCCAGGACGAACGAGCGCACAAAAATCGGCCAATACTCGACGATCCCGGCGAAGTTTTCTGCCGTAAAACCGCCTGCACTGTCCGAAAAGGCGTACAGGACGATCAGCAGGATGGGGCACACGATGAAAACAACCATCCACACCCCATAGGGATATGCCATGTTCTTTTTCAACGTTTTTCCTCCATCTGTCCGCCTTCCTGTTCGGACTTGTGCATGATGTGGATATCAAACGGATCGACCGACAGGCCGACGGCCTTGCCGACCGTCTCGCACTGGGTCGAATGCACGGTAAAGGTGAAGTGCTCGGTGCGCACCATCATTTCGTAATGCACGCCCTTGAACACAATGGACTCTACAATACCGGTCAGCTGTGCCTGTTCGGTCGGGGTGATCTTGAGATCCTCCGGACGGATGACCACGTCGACCGGCGCCATCTCGCCAAAGCCCTCGTCCACGCAGACAAAGTCATGGGTGCAGAAGCGCACCAGACGGTCGCGGAGCATAGTGCCCGGCAGGATGTTGGATTCACCGATAAAGTCCGCGACAAAGGCGTTGACCGGCTCGTTGTAGATGTCGGTCGGGGTGCCGATCTGCTGGATGTGGCCGCGGTTCATGACCACGATGGTGTCCGACATGGTGAGCGCTTCTTCCTGATCGTGCGTAACATAGATAAAGGTAATACCGGTCGACTGCTGGATGCGCTTGAGCTCGAACTGCATTTCCTTGCGCAGCTTGAGGTCGAGTGCGCCGAGCGGCTCGTCGAGCAGCAAAACACGCGGCTCCATGACCAGTGCGCGGGCGATCGCGACGCGCTGCTGCTGTCCGCCCGACAGAGAGGTGACGTCACGGTTTTCAAAGCCCTTGAGGCCGACCAGCTCCAGCATGCGCGAGACCTTGCGCGCGATCTCGTCTGCCGGCATCTTGCGGATGTGCAGGCCGAATGCGATATTTTCCGCAACGTTCAGGTGCGGAAAGAGCGCATAGCGCTGGAAAACCGTATTGATCTCTCGTTTATACGGCGGCACGTCGTTGAGGCGCTTGCCCTCAAAGAGCACGTCGCCCGAAGTCGGGGTCTCAAAACCGCCGATGATGCGCAGCGTCGTTGTCTTGCCGCAGCCCGAAGGGCCGAGCAGCGTAATAAATTCCTTATCCCGAATATAGAGATTGATTCCGCGAAGAATGGGTTCGCCGTCAAATTCTTTTTTGATGTTTACGAGGTCGATCAAGTGTTTGCTCAACCACGATGCACCCCCTATCTGAAATTACAATTACTCGTACCTTTTATAGTATAATCATTTGTGTCAAAAGTCAATAAAAACCGCGAAAAAACAAGTTTTTTCGCGGTATCTTTGCTATTTCTTTGATTTTCCGATGCTCTCTCTGTTTTTCTCGTCCGCACACCTGTTTTTCTCTTTTTTTCGCGTGTGCGCAGGTGCTTTTTTCTGCCTGCTTAGTCGGCAAACAGCTGCACCCAGTAGGTGCGTCCGCCGATCGTCGCCTGACCGACACCCATTCGTCCAAACGAAGACGACAGGATGTTCGCGCGGTGACCAGACGAGTTCATCCACGCCGACACGACCGCCTGCGCGGTCTGCTGACCGGATGCGATGTTCTCGCCTGCCGTGCGGTAGCTCACACCGGCCTCGTTCAGTGCCGTCAGACCGCGCGAACCGTTCGGTCGGGTGTGCGAGAAGCTCTGCGCCAGCTCGGCAGCACGCACGGCGGCAGCACGGTTCATGCTCGCGTCCAGCGTGAGTGCAGACAGACCGTTCTGTGCACGGGCGGCATTGACCTCGGCCAGCACAGCCTGTGCCGCAGACGAGGTACCGGTGCTTGTACCGCCAGTGCTGCCCGAACCGTTCCCGTTGTTGTTCGAGCCACTTCCGCTGTTATTCGAGTTATTGCCATTATTATTCGAGCTGCTGCCCGGTTTTGTGATACCGTACTGTGCAAGCAGCTGCTCCCAAGCGGTCTCAAAGTGCGAGGGTACGGTAGCCGTCTGGGGGACCGCTGCCGCCTGCGCGGCCGGAGCCGCAAACGCACACAGCAGTGCCGCTGCGGTCAAACACATCTTCTTTTTCATGGGGTATGTCCTCCGTATGTTATGGTTTTGCCCTTCGGCTGCTCCATCATACGGGAAAATGACCTGCTTTTGCAATGGAAAAGTGCGGTCAAGCGGGTAAAATGATGCAAAAAAGCAGGGAAATCACCAAGGATTCCCCTGCTTTCCAGTCTTTTAAACGAATTTTCTCGGAACTTTCTCCGCTTACACTGCGTCGTCGGACATGACCTTGACGTAATAGCGCCGCGTGCGCGGACCGTCGAACTCGGCAAAATAGACCGCCTGCCAAGTGCCCAGCACGGCCTTGCCGTCCTCGATGATGATGGTCTCACTTGCGCCCACGGTCATGCACTTGAGGTGTGCGTCCGAGTTGCCCTCCGCGTGCTGGAAGCCGCTGCGGATGGGAAACGCGCCGTCCATGCCCATGACCAGATCGTGACGCACATCAGGGTCTGCGTTCTCGTTGATGGTGATGGCTGCGGTCGTGTGCGGGCAGAAGACCACGCACAGTCCCGAGCGCACCCCGGAATCACTGATACATTTCTTGACAGCGGCGGTGATGTTGTAATAGCCTTGCCGGTCGGTATGCAGGGTAAAGGTCTGGGTTTTCATGGAACGTACCTCCTTTTTATCATTCGCTGCGGTTTTCGTGCAGATAGGTCGCTTCCAGGTCGGACAGGTGCAGCTTGACGGCGAGCGGATAGCGCTCGTAGGCGTTTGCGATGGCGAAGGAGCCGGCGCGTGCCGAATCGTCAAAGCCACCCATGTGCCAGCGAATGGCGACAGCCTCCTCGTTTTTGAGCTTCATAAAGCGTTCGATCAAAAAGACCGACTTTTCGCCGTGACCATAGGGAAAACGGTCATTGACCACGTAGACGGGTACTTTTTCCCACACGCCCGCGTCATTCTTGCGGTTGCGGTACTCGACATCGTAGAACCCGGCTTTGCACAGGTCGTGCAGCAGCGTGCAGATCGTGCAGCTCTCCAGATTGTCGGTCTCGGGGTCGTAATGCTTATCCATCATGACATGGTACACGTTCAGGCTATGTTCAAGCAAACCGCCCTCGTAGGCCGCATGAAAACGGGTGGATGCGGGTGCGGTGAAAAAATCGGTCGATTCCAGCCATTCCAGCAGCTTATCCGCCCCCCGACGGGTCACGTTCTGCCGGAACAGCTCCAAAAATTCTTCTTTCTTGTCAGACATGCTCGTTCTCCTTCCAGCGTGCGGCCAGCGCGCACAGGGTGTCGGGTTGATTTGGGACGGTCTGATCGATGACCGCCGCAAGCAGGCGGCGCAGCACCCGTCCGATATCCGGGCCGACAAAGCCCAGCGCACGGACGGTATGTCCGTCGATGGCCAGATCGCGCAGGCTCAGGCACGCGCCCGCCGCGCACACAGCGTTGACCAGCCGCTCGGTGGTCTGTAATTCGGCCAGGTGGATGGAAAAGGTATCCTGTCCGGTGCAGTCGGCTTTCTTGATGGCGAGCAGACGACGCACGTCCTCCTCGCCCAGTCGCGCCAGACGGCGGCGGACGATCTTTTCCTCCTGCCCCAGCGGATAGTCGTGCAGTTCCACCAGCGCGCATACCTGTTCACGCAGAGCGTTAGACGCACGCAGGCGAGTCAACGCCCGCTCGGCCAAATCCCTGCTGATATGCGGGTGACCCTTGAAGTGTCCCACGCCGTCTGCATCGATGGTATAGGCGTGCGGCTTGCCGCTGTCGTGCAGCAGCATGACCCAGCGCAGAACCGGGTCGGCCGGAATGGCCTCGACTGCACGGACGGTGTGTTCCCATACATCATATCGATGGTGCGGATTGTGCTGACTCAGGCCGAACATGGGGGTAATCTCGGGCAGGACAGCGGCCACAATGTCCGCACAGCTGCGCAGGGCGCGTCCGACGTACTGTCCGGTCAGAATGCCGGTCAGCTCCTCGAGCACCCGCTCGTGTGCAATTCCGTTCAGCCGTGCAAGCTGACGGCGCATGGCGTAGCCGGTCTGCCGCTCGATGGCAAACCCGGTCTTGGATACAAAGCGCACACCGCGCAAAATGCGCAGCGCATCCTCGGTGAATCGCGCGTCCGGGTCACCCACCGCGCGGATAAGACCGTTTAGAAGGTCGCTCTGTCCGCCGAAGGGGTCACACAGACCGCGTTCCGGATGGTACGCCATGGCATTGACCGTAAAGTCCCGCCGCAGAAGATCGTCCTCGATGTTTGCGACAAAATCCACCTTGTCCGGATGCCGTCCGTCGGTGTAACCCTTTTCGGTGCGGTAAGTGGTGATTTCGAGCGCCATGCCGTCGATCTTGGCTGTTACCGTGCCGTGCCTGAGTCCAGTCGGATGCACCTCATAGGCGGCAAGCGCCGAGCTTGTCTCGTCAGGCAGGGCTGAGGTAGTGAGATCCCAGTCGTGCGGTGTGACACCGCGCAGGCTGTCACGCACCCCACCGCCGACCGCCCAAGCCGTATGTCCGTGGGCTTCCAGACAGGCAATGGCCGCGCGCACGGGCGCGGGCAAATCGATCTTTCCGGAAAAACCGGTCAATTTCCCTTCCTCTTCTGCGTAAGACGGTAGGAAGTGCCGTCGGGATTGAGCACGACCGTGTTGTCGAGCTGGGCTTTGAGACTGCGGCGGAAGCCTTCGATATACGCCCCGCGCAGCTCCTTCTGTTCTTTCTGTTCCTCCGGGGTCAGTCCCTCGGCCTTGGATTTACGCGCCAGTTCATTGATACGTGCGATCTGTTCGTTTGTCATGGGAGTATGCCTCCTTTGTTCTGTTTTGTTTTTTTCTATTATATCAGGCTGGTTTGCCCCTGTCTATCTCCTTGACCGTGGATTCGGTGCATGATACAATAAAACAAGATTCACGATTCTACGTTCTGGAGGGATTCACGCATGAAAATTGAAACCCAATGCCTGCATGAGGGCTACAAGCCGGAAAACGGCGGCCCCAGCGCTCTGCCCATCGTGCAGTCCACGACCTACCGCTTTGACTCGACCGCAAAGATCGCGTCTCTCTTCGATATGCCCACCGAGTTTATGTACTCTCGCTTTGCAAACCCGACCTGTGACGCGGTTGAAAAGAAGATCGCAGCACTCGAGGGCGGCGTTGGCGCGATGCTAACCTCGTCCGGTCAGGCAGCTTCCCTGCTGTCTATTCTCAACCTGTGCTCGGCTGGCGACAGCTTCATCGCAGCGTCCACCATCTACGGCGGCACCATCAACCTGTTCGGTGTTACGCTCAAGAAGCTGGGCATCGAGTGCATCTGGGTCGATGCTGAGGCAGACGAGGCCGAGGTTCAGAAGCTGTTCAAGCCCAACACCAAGGCAGTTTTCGGTGAGACGCTGGCAAACCCGGCACTGACCGTATTCGACATTGAGAAGTGGTCGAACATCGCACACAAGAACGGTGTCCCGCTCATCATCGACAACACCTTTGCAACCCCCTATCTGTGCCGTCCGATCGAGTTCGGTGCGGATATCGTCATTCACTCGACCACCAAGTACATGGACGGCCATGCCGTACAGGGCGGCGGTGTCATCGTTGACGGCGGTAAGTTCGACTGGGCTGCATCGGGCAAGTTCCCGGACTTCACCGAGCCCGACGAGAGCTATCACGGCGTTGTCTACACCCGCGAGTTCGGCAACATGGCATACATCATCAAGGCGCGCATGCAGCTGATGCGTGACTTTGGCTGCTATCCGGCAGCGCACTCTGCATTCCTGCTCAACCTGGGTCTGGAGACCCTGGCTGTTCGTATGCAGCGCTACTGCCAGAATGCCATCACGGTGGCCAAGCACCTGGAAGCTTCGGACAAGATTGCACACGTACGCTACCCCGGTCTGGAGAGCGACCCGCACCATGCACGTGCACAGAAGTACCTGCCGCTCGGCACCTCGGGCGTTATGTCCATCGACATCAAGGGCGGCCGTGAAACCGCTATGAAGTTCATGGACAGCCTGAAGCTGGCTTCCAACGAGGTACACGTTGCCGACATCCGCACCTGCGTGCTGCACCCGGCATCCGAGACCCATCGCCAGCTCACCGACGAGCAGCTGGTTGCTGCCGGCATCGAGCCCGGTCTGGTACGCCTGTCTGTCGGTCTGGAGAACGTCGAGGACATCATTGCTGACCTCGATCAGGCACTCGCCCAGCTCTAAGCGATCGCCTAACCGGAGGTGTTTTCTTGCAAATCCGTTCTATCTGCGCGGAGGACCGAGACTTTTTCTGCTCGTCCATCCACGCGTTCTATCATTCCCCTGCCGTCTGTCACGAAATTCCCGCGCAAAATGCTGTGCGCACCTTTGAACTGCTCCTGCAGGGTTCGCCCTACGCCGACTGTCTGATCGCAGAGGACGATACCGGTCGGCCGGTAGCCTACTGCCTGCTCGCACTGACTTGGTCGAATGAGGCCGGCGGTCTGTGCGTCTGGCTGGACGAGCTGATGGTGGACGAGAGTCAGCGCTCCAAAGGCGTTGGCCGCGCGCTCATCGCTGCCGTGCAGGAAAAGTACAAAGACGCCGCACGTCTGCGTCTGGAAGTGACCGATGAAAACCCGCGTGCCGCTGCGCTGTATCGCGCACTGGGCTTTTCCGATCTCCCCTATCGTCAGATGACGATGGATCGCAAGGTCTGAACGCACGCCCATGCAAGGAGGGACTGCGATGTTTTTACTCTACTGTCTGCTCACCTTCGCACTGGCCGCATCCGTCGGCGTAATTGTCCGCTGTCTGGTCTCGGTACGCCGCGAGCCTTCCTACTCCAAGCTGTCCGCGATCACTGCGGCCATCCTGCTGTGTCTGATGCTCATGCTCATCGCGCAGCAGACCGGCCCCTCGGCCTTCGGCTGGTTCCAGCCCATCTTCGGTCGTCTCTGACGTCCTGCAAAACAACAAAAGCCGCCCATTCGGGCGGCTTTTTTCATACCAAAATGTGTGGTGATCGTTCAAACACCATCGGGCTGTGCGCGGCGCAGGGTGCGGGCAGCCGCACGGAATACGCACTGGGTCATCTCTCGTGCTGCGACCACCTTGTCAGCAGCGGTCACCACCCAGCCCTCCTTGGACTGCGGCATACGCAGTGTCAGCGGGAACATGTGGGTTGCAATGGCATCGCGCTGGCGATCGGTCAGGGCAAAATAGCGCGACGCACGCTTTGCGGCCAGCACACCGTGTACAAACCCGTGCATGTGGGTCAAGCGATGAATGCCGCGGTAATGGCTCAGAAAGCGCTTAAACCACTCGTCATGCCAGTCATAGCCAAAGAAATCATGCAGCAGCGCCGCACGCGTGACCGAAATGATGTCTTCTTCACTCCAGTCCATCGCACACGCCATGCGGAACGCCATACGCGCAACCGCAACCGAGTGCTCGTAAACCGAATTTTCCTCACCGTGATGCACAAACTGCCGGCTTTCCTCAAATAAGGGGTGCGTCAGAATGTCCGCCGTCACGGTTTCAAATGAAAGACCCATTGGAAGCGCCTCCTCTCCGTTTCTTCTAGTTTCATTGTATGCGATTTTCCCAAAATTCGCAAGCGTTTCGGTCGGAATTTCACAAATTTTTTATTCTACTCCCCTGAGGGGTATGCTATAATAAGAAAAACCATTATCCGACCATTTTCGCCATGTATAAAGGAGTTCGGTTATGAAGAAAAGATTGCTGGCGCTCGCGCTCGCCCTTCTGCTGACAGGCTGCGGCTCTGCGCCATCCACCCAGGCGGATGCGTCCGAACCACCCGAGGCAACCGAGCCGGTCGTGCAGCCCAATATCGTCTCCACCTTGGCTGTGTGCGGCGACGCGATGAGCCACATGCCCCAGACAAGAGATGCCTATGACAGTCAGGCTGGTGCTTATGACTACAAACCGATGATCCGTTTCGCCAAACCCTGGATCGAACAGGCCGACTATGCGGTGGTTAATCTGGAAACCACCTTTGCTGGCGGCCCGGATTACTCAGGTTTCCCGGCGTTTAACACACCAGACGCGCTCGGAGATGCGCTCAAAGACGCTGGTTTCGATCTGGTCAGCACGGCAAACAATCACTGTCTGGATCGCGGATACGACGGCATGGTGCGCACGCTGGATGTGCTGGACAACCTTGGACTTGCGCACGTCGGTACCTATCGCTCTGCTGAGGAGCGCGCCGCGCAGAACGGTGTCCATGTTGCCGATGTGGGTGGTATCAAGGTCGCGTTCCTGTCGTATACTTACGGCACCAATGGCATTCCGGTGAGTAAGTCCCATCCCGATACGGTCAATATTCTGCACACCGACTACATGAGTGATGCACAGGTTCTGGACACCGCGCGCATTGCCGACGATCTGGCCGCAGCCGAGGCACTGTCCCCTGACCTCATCGCAGTGATTGTACACTGGGGCGTGGAATATCAGACCACGCAGAATGAGCATCAGGAAGAGATTGCAGACTTTCTCTTTGACCACGGCGCCGACGTCATTTTGGGCAGTCACCCGCACGTCTTGCAGCCGATGGAGACCCGCACCCTGACCGACCGGGACGGTACAACGCACACCGGGTTTGTTTGTTGGTCACTAGGCAACTTTATTTCCTCGCAGAATGATGAGTACACCGACACGACGGTTGTGCTCAATCTGGCGTTGACCAAGAACCCCAATACCGGCGTGACCGATGTCACCAAGGTCGGATACGTCCCGCTGTACATGCTCGACCGCGAGCAGGAAGTCGGCGGCGAGCGCTTCACCCTGCTCGATGCGCACCGCGGCATTGCAGAATACGCCTCGGGCGACAGCAGCTATATTTCGGCTTCCACCGAGAAAAAGCTGCAAAAATGCGTGTCCGACTGCCACAAGATTCTGGGTGCAGAATACGATCAGGCGGCCTGAAGCCGATCAAAAAAAAAGCGCAGCTGTACAAGCTGCGCTTTTTATGTCCGGACATGCCAGCACCCCGAACGGGAGGGAGGCTCATTCGGGGCGCTGACAAAATCAAGGTATGAGAAGTAAAAAGAACATTGGGAATATGGGAACCATGAGTTACAAATCAAGGGGGATTTGCTTTCCTCGTCTTCCATTATAACGCCCCGGGCGTTCTTCCCGCAATAGTCAATTCTTACGACCTCATCCCCATATTTTTGTCTATTCTGCTTGTTTTTCTGTGCATTCTATGTGCACACTTCTCCCTTTTATGCAAAATAGTCGGTCTCGCGACGTTCCCGAGCGGTTAATCTTTTGCGCGGGATGCAAATACACGTCGATCGGGCAGCTGGGCCAAGATAATGGCGGCAAATGCCAGCACACAACCGGTCAGCTCACGTACCGACAGACGCTCACCGAGCAGCACCCAGCCAGCCAGTGCCGCAACCACCGACTCGAGCGACAGGATGAGCGAAGCGACGGTCGGCTCGGTGTATTTCTGGCCGATGACCTGCAAGGTATAGGCAACCGCGCTGCTGAGCACGCCTGCGTACAGGATGGGCGCCCAAGCACCGAGCAGTGCATCAAAGGTCGGCTGCTCAATGAAGAGCATCGGAATCAGGCACAGTGCTCCGGCCGTAAAAAACTGGATGCACGACATGCGCACGCAGTCCACACCGGGCGAAAAATAGTCGATGATAAGGATATGGGTGGAAAATCCGACCGCTGCCGCGAGCACAAGCAGGTCACCCAGCGCAATGCCCGACGATTCGGTCATGCACAGCAGGTACATACCGCACAGTGCCAGTGCGACTGCGCCCCACACCTTCGCACTCACGCGCTTACCGACCAGGAGGCCGAGTAGCGGGACAATCAGGATGTACATCGCGGTCAAAAATCCGGCCTTGCCGACCGAAGTACGCGCGATACCAAATTGCTGCAAAACCTCGGACACCGCCAGCGATACGCCGCAGCACACGCCGCCCAAAATCGGCCATGCCTTGTTCTTAGGCGCAGACTCCTTGGTCTGGCTGCGGCTGTCCAGACGATCGAGCAGCGCGATACAGGGCAAAAGCACCACGCCGCCGATCAGATTACGCACACTGCTGAACGTAAACGGCTCGACATAGTCCATGCCCACCGACTGCGCCACAAATGCCACGCCCCAGATGATCGCGGTCAGCAAGAGCACTGCATTTGCACGCATACGAATAGATTGTTTCATGTCTCTCTCCCCAAATTGATATTCTCGGCTGCCTTGACAGCGCTGTCTTATATTATGTCTTATTTTTTCCATTTTGGCAAGAATTCCTGACAGATTCCCCCGGCTTTCCATTGACATTTCCCCGCAGAATTGCTATACTGTTCACAACAAATGTAGTTTTTAACACTACATCAAAAAGAGATTGCCCATCCGCCGCGCGCGGATCGATGATATCGGTTATTTTAGGATGTGACATCTATGAACTTCAAAATTGCTGTTGATAGCTCCGGTGATCTGCACGGCGGCATGCACTGTGCCCCCGGCGTATCTCTCTCCATTGTTCCGCTCACGCTGCACGCCGGCGATCTGTCCTATGTGGACGACGCTGCGCTCGACGTGCACGCCGCGCTCGATGCCTTGCAGGCATCCGGCGCCGCAGTCTCCACCTCCTGCCCGTCTCCCGAAGATTGGGCAAGTGTATTCCGTGAGGCCGACTGCACTTTTGCGATCACCATCTCTTCCGAGCTGAGCGGTTCCTATCGCGCCGCAGTCATTGCGCGTGATCTGGTGATGGATGAATTCCCGGACAAGAAAATTGCAATCATTAACTCTCGTGCGACTTCCGGACAGATGATTCTGCTCGCGCACAAGGTAAACGAGCTGATTGCGCAGGGTCTGCCCTTCGAGCAGATCATTCATCAGGTCGAGGACTACAACCAGAGTCTGCATATTTACTTCACCCTGTGTTCGTTCGACAATCTGGTGAAGGGCGGCAGAATGCCCAAGCTGATGGGCACGCTGGTCAAGAAGCTGGGCATGCGCATCATTGGCACGGCAGATCAGGGACGCATCAAGGTTGTGCACAAGTGTCGTGGTGAGCGCAGCACGCTGATGACGCTGCTCGATGACATGAAGCGCAGCTGTGATTTGAACGAGCGGCATGTTTACATTACCCATTGCCGCAATCCCAAGCTTGCCCTGACGCTGCAAAACCTGATTCTGGCCGAAGCGCCCGGTGCGAAGATTACCATTTTGCCGACGCATGGTATTACGAGCTACTATGCCGAGGAGCAGGGTATTATTATTTGTTATTGAGATTTGGATTGTACAGGAAAGGCTGTGCCGACACGATCGGCACGGTCTTTTTTTGTGCTATAAGTGTGTATAAGAAAAACCGTTCCCCGAGGGGAACGGTTTTGGTGTATTTGGTTGAATTGATTCCCGGGCCGGACGCCGGGAATCAAGGGGGATTTCGCCCGTTGCGACGGGCGACGCAGGGCTCTGCCCTACGAACCCGCAAACCTTTGAAAAGGTTTGATCGAAACTTTATTGTTTACTGCTTGTCCATCATGCCGCGCACGATCTTTTCAGCCGTGATGGGCAGAGTACGAACACGCACACCGGTTGCGCGCGCGACAGCGTCTGCAATCGCGGGCGACGGGGTGTTAATAACGACCTCACCGATGGACTTTGCACCAAACGGGCCGGTCGGCTCGTAGCTGCTCTCGAACTCGACACGTACCGTGCCGATATCCAGACGGCTGGGGATCTTATACTGCATGAACGAGTTGGACAGGTTGGTACCATCGGCAGCATATACGATATCCTCGTACAGTGCCATGCCGATACCCTGTACCAGACCGCCCTCGGTCTGGACACGTGCCAGATTGGGGTTAATCGGCGTGCCGCAGTCAACTGCTGCGACGTAGTCGATCAGCTCTACATGACCGGTCTCGGGGTCAACCTCGACCTCGGCTGCGCCTGCCATAAACGGCGGGGGCGATACCGGCGAGGAATGGCTGACGGTTGCAGAGAGCACGTCGCTGCATCCGCACTGACCGCTGTATGCAATCGAAGCCAGATCGGCCGAGCGGGTCTCGTCCGCGAGCGAGAAGACGCGCTTGCCGTCAAATGCGACCTCTTCCTCAGACAGGTTGAGCATCTTCGCACCCTGACGGATGATCTTGCCGCGCAGCTCCTCACAAGCGCGCACACAAGCCATACCGGTAACATAAGTCGTCGCGGATGCGTAAGAACCGGAATCATACGGTGCGGTGTCGGTATCGGATGCGTAAACTGCGATATCCTCCATGCGGCACTCCAGGCAGTCCGCTGCCATCTGCACCAGAATGGTGTCACAGCCGGTACCCATATCGGTACAGCCGAGCAGCATATTATAGGTGCCGTCATCGGACAGGCGGATGATGACCGCGCCGACGTCTACGTTGGAGATCGCCGAGCCCTGCATTGCCATTGCCATACCAACCGCACGGATGCGGCCGTTCGGCATCACGCGGGGCTTGATCTTTTCATCCCAGCCGATCATCTCACGCACGCGCTGTACGCAGCGATCCAGTGCGCAGGCGTTGGTCTTTTCGCCGTAGTATGCCGGCATGACCATGCCCTCGCGTACCATGTTCTGCATGCGCAGATCGATGGGGTCACGACCGATCTCATCCGCCAGCTCGTTGACGATGGACTCAACCGCAAAGATACCCTGGGTTGCGCCGTAGCCACGATATGCACCGGCGGACATGACGTTGGTGTATACAACGTCATAGCGGAAGCGGAAGGCTTCCTGCGTGCCCGAGTACAGCGGGATGGGCTTATGACCGGACAGACCGACGGTCGTGGGACCGTGCTCGCCGAATGCGCCGGTGTTAGACAGAGTGTACAGATCGATACCGCGGATGGTACCGTCCTTCATGGCACCGATGCGCACGGTGACTTCCATCTCGTGACGCGGGCTGGATGCGATCATGGACTCCTCACGGGTGTAGATGATCTTTGCCGGGCGGCCGGTCTTGATGGTTACAATTGCCGGATAAACCTCGGTAATGACCGTCTGCTTGGCACCAAAACCACCGCCGATACGGGGTTTCATCACGCGTACCTTGGACTTCGGAATACCGAGTGCAATAGACAGGATACGACGGACATGGAACGGTACCTGGGTGGAAGAAATGATGTTCAGGCGGCCGTATGCGTCCAGCTGAGTGAAGGTACGGAAGGTCTCCATCGGGGTCTGCTGGTTTGCCTTGGTGTGATAGGTGCGCTCGAGCACAACATCACAGCTTGCCAGCACGGCTTCGATATCGCCGTGGCCTTCCTGACCGGAAGCGCACAGGTTGCGCTTGTTATCCGCACCGACCGGGCAGTTTGCGACCCAGTTCTCCTCGGGATGAATCAGAACCGGGTTGTCCTTCGCCTTATGGAAGTCCAGAACCGGCTCGAGTACCTCGTACTTGACCTTAATCATGCGCAGCGCACGGTCGACTGCCTCGTCGGTCTCACCTGCTACAATCGCGACCGCGTCACCGACAAAGCGCACGCGGCGGTCAAGAATCAGGCGGTCGTACGGAGAGGGTTCCGGGAAAGTCTGGCCAGCCATGGTGAAACGGTTCTGCGGAACATCCTTATAAGTCAGCACGCAGGCGATACCCGGTACCTTCTTGGCGATGTCCACGTTGATGTCCTCGATCAGCGCATGCGCGTGGGGCGAGCGCAGAACTTTGACGATCAGCGCGTTCTGGGGAGCGATATCGTCGGTATAGACCGGCTGACCGGTGGTCAGCGCACGGGCATCCGACTTGCGCACGCCCGTTCCTACATACTTCTGGTTCATGCTTCCTCCTTTTCCGCCAGATACTTGCGGATGGCACGCAGCTGGCTGACGTAACCGGTGCAGCGGCACAGGTTGCCCGCAAGATAATTACGGATGTCGTCCTCGGTGGGGTTGTTGAGCTCACGGGTCATGCCGATGATGTTCATAATCAGGCCGGGGCTGCAGAAACCGCACTGCTCCGCGCCCTCGTCGGCCAAATAGGTGCCGATCTCGGCAGCCTCGCTCTGCAGGCCTTCCATGGTCTCGACCACCTTGCCGTCGATGCGAGCGGTCAGCGTCGAGCAGGACAGCACCGGACGGCCATCGACCAGCACGGTGCACAGGCCGCAGTTTGCGGTCTCACAGCCGCGCTTGACCGAGTAGCAGCCGCGGCTTCTGAGGTATTCGGTCAGCGGCTGCGCCGGATTGACCTCATCGGTCACCTTTTGTCCGTTGAGTGTATACGAAATCTTCATGCTTTAATCCTCCTCGATGGCAAGCGCCGCACGGCGCACCAGAACACGGCACAGATGTGCGCGGTACTCGGCAGAGCCGCGCAGATTGCTGGAAAAGGTCAGGGTGTCTGCGCAGCGATCGGCAAATGCCTGTGCAGCTTCGCCGTCCTCGCGTACCACCAGGGCTGCACGCTGCGGACGCGCACCGACTGCGCATACGGTCTGGTCAGCGGTGCGGCAAACCGCAACAGCCAGCACCGGGAAATCGGTGGCAGATGCGCGATGGGTCACATAAGCCGCCTTCTGTCCGCGCTTGGGCAGGCGGACTTCGACCAGAATGTCACGGTCGTAAGGCATGTTCACAAAGTCTGCAAGGGCAACCACACCTGCCTTATGCAGTACAACCTCCGCGCCGAGCGAGAGGAACAGGGTGAGCGGATCGGAGAAACCAAAGCGTCCCCAGATGCTGCCGCCGATGGTTGCGCAGTTGCGGAACTGCACGCCAACGATGTGACGGACACACTCGGCGATACAATCGCCAAAGTAAGCGGCGAGACCGGGATGGGTTTCAATCTGGCGCAGCGTGACCATGGCACCCAGCGCAAAGTATTCGTCCTGTTCGGTGATCTGATCGAGACCCAGTTTAGAAAGATCAATCGCGGTGGACATCATACGGCGACCCATCTTGAGCCAGCCGCAGCCGCCGAGCACAGTGCTCTTGGGTTTTTGGTTGAGTTCATATGCCTCGTCCAGGCTGGACGCGACCACATAATTTTGCGTCGTGAACATATCTGCTCCTTTCGGGATTGTTGCAATACAGACGGCTGGGCGGGCTGTCTGACTGCAAAAAAACCGCCGTTCGCGTCTTTTCTCTGTCAAAACCACGCGCACGGCCTATTCTCATCATATATATTAAATTGTACCATTCCCGCCGCTTGAATGCAATGCACATTTTCGACGGAAAACACCGCAAAACTCTGTCAATTCCCGTAAATTCTCGCTGTCCCGCCAAAAATACACCGCTCGCCCTCTGTACAATCTCTCCCCTGACCTGTATAATAAAACTGTACGACGAAAATTATACCACACGTAGGAGGACTGTCTTGAAATCTAACCTGCATTCCAAGCTCTACCGCCTGGTCGGCGGGCTTGAAGTGATCGTGGGCATCTGTATCCTGGTTGCAGTTGCGGCCGCAACTTTCGGCCTCATCGCTGACATCCACATCCCGACCATCGTCTCATCGCCCGAATCGCTCCAGGCCTACCTCACCACTGCCATGACCATCATCATCGGCGTCGAATTCGTCAAGATGATCTTCAGCTACAACATCAACACAGTCATCGAAGTGCTGATGCTGGCTGTCGCACGCCAAATGGTGGTCACCCACACAAGCCCCGTCGAAAATCTCATCACAATCGTTTCGGTTTCCCTGCTTTTTGCAATCCGCAAATTCCTCTACGTCCCCCAGCTCGACCAGAACAAGCACGACACCCACGGCAGTCTGCTGCCTCACTTTATGCGCCGTGCTCTGCACCTCGACGAGCAAAAGGAGCCCGAAGCCGATCTCGGAAAGGAAGAATCATCTACGCATGTTACCCAATGACCCCATTATTCTGCTCAGCTACATTAACACCAAGCTGCGCGACGACTACGCCGATCTCGACGATCTGTGCAGCTCGCTCGGCATCGATGCCGGTGACCTGTGCGGCCGTCTGGCTCCCCTCGGTTATACCTATAACCACAAAAACAATCGCTTCCAGTAAGAAAGGACGCGCATACCATGTTACATCCCATTCTGGATGCCGTCCGTGAGGCCGGACAGATCATTCTCAGCGCCCACGACGTACAGGTATCCTCCAAAGAGGGCATCGGCAACTTCGTCACCACCTACGACGTCAAAGTCCAGTCCTTCTTACGCGAAAAGCTGCTGTCCATCGTCCCCGATGCCCACTTCGTCGGCGAAGAGGACAAGGTACACGACGATGCACTGCACGGTCTGGCCTTCATCGTCGATCCCATCGACTGCACGGCAAACTTTGTACGCGGCATGAAGCACTCGGCTGTCTCGGTCGCACTGGCGCGCGACGGCGTACTCATTCTCGGCGCCGTGTACAACCCCTATCGCGATGAAATGTTCTACGCCGAACTGGGCAAGGGCGCATTCCTCAACGGAACCCCCATCCACGTTTCCGACCGCACCCTGTCCGAAGGCGTGTTCTGTATCGGCACCTCGCCGTATCACCGTTCCCTGCGCGAGCGCACTATGACCATCGCTGGTCGACTCATGGAGCGCATGCAGGATCTGCGGCGCTTCGGCTCGGCCGCACTCGACCTGACCGACATCGCCTGCGGACGCGTCGAACTCGGTTTCGAGTGCATTTTACAGCCCTGGGACTTCGCCGGCGGTGCAATCATTCTGACCGAGGCCGGTGGACGGATTACCCAGCTCGACGGCTCGCCCATTACGCTCGACCGTCCCTGCTCCATCCTCAGCGGCAATCCGCTTACTCACAGCGCATTCCTCGAGGAAAACCTTGCAAAATGAATTTTTCCGCTCCGCCTTCCTGCATGGAGGGCGGATTTTTTTACCCAAATATAGAGAATCTCCACTACTTTTATTCCCGACTTTTAGCACTATACACAAAGCAGGATACTAAAATGCACAAAATCAGAATAATTCGTATAAGTATTTTTAAACAATTTGCTTATAAATATTTGTGCAAAAATCTCAACCACGCAAAATTTCATGCGCATATTTAACAAAATTGCGTGTTAAATGTTGCCTATTCTGCTGAATCAGCGTAAAATAGCATAACAAAATAAAAAAACCGGTCGCCGGCTCTCCCGATTTTTCGGGAATCGGCCTACTTCGTGAAAGGACTGAACATTCCATGAACCATAATTTTTCTCCCGCCATGCTCGGCGAGGGCTGGAATATGCTCAAGCATGCCGAGCGCGACCAATACTTCCTGGTTGCACCCGAGACGCACCATCAGGATATGCGCCTTGTTTTGATTGAAATTATGACCCAGCTGCTCGCTGGCAAGCACATTGCCATGCTCGCACAGAGCCATACCGCTAACAGCTTGGGCGCTCTGCGCGCACTCTCCCCCGAGACCCGCATTCTCAAGCGCGGCAATGAGACCGCTCTGTTCGCAGAACTGGGCGACGTTCCCTCTGCTGAAATGCTGTGCGCACTGCCCCGTACCGGTGCATTCCGCCTGCGTTTCGCCGGTTTCGACGGCTCGGTTCCCGGTGAGCTCATCTTCTCCGGTCTGATCGAGAACGAATGCCCCGCAGATATCGTGCTCGACTGCACCTATCTGGCCGGTCGTCCGGCTCTCGGCATCACCCTCGCACCCGAACAGCTGGATGAGGAAGCTCTCGTAGACCTCGTCCGCCACGCTGTCGCAGATCACGGCGCTGCCCTGCGCATCGATTTCGCTTCGTAAGGTCGCCGCGCCCCTGCTGAAGTTTGGATCAAACCTTTTCAAAGGTTTGCGGGTTCTTAGGGCAGAGCCCTGAGCCGCGTCCCGCAGGACGCGGAATCCCCTTTTGATCCTCAGTGTCCGACCTGGGGATCAACCAAATAAAACCCACAAAAAACCGTTCCTTGATCAAGGAACGGTTTTCTTTTTCTCCCCAACTTCTCTTACATATCTTAAAGTCCTACAACGCAAAAAAAGCCTGTCCATTCGGACAGGCTTTATAGCTTGCTTTGTAAAAATTACTCCGCAGTGTAGGGCAGCAGGGCTACGTGACGTGCACGCTTGATCGCCTCGGTCAGCTGACGCTGATGCTTTGCACAGGTGCCGGTCATACGGCGGGGCAGAATCTTGCCACGCTCAGACATGTAACGGCGCAGCTTAGCTACGTCCTTATAGTCGATGGCCTCTACCTTATCTACGCAGAAGGAGCAAACCTTTCTGCGGCGACGTCCACCGCGCTGTGCGCGCTCCGGACGGGGAGTAAATTCCTTCTTGGTCTCTTCCATTGTCAGGTACCTCCTTTTTTCAAAAATCAAAAGGGAACGTCGGAATCATCATCCAGCTCCGCAAAGTCCGAATCACCAACCGAAAGGTCGAAGCTCGGCGCGGGAGCCATCTGAGAGCCCATATCGAATCCCTCGGGACGGATCTGCGAGCCAGAGTCATAGCCGCCGGCGTAACCGCCGTTCGTATCGCGAGACTTCTTGGTCTCACCAAACGAAATTTCATCAGCATTGATCTCGATGGAAACACGCTTATTTCCGTTCCTGTCTTCCCAGTTCCGCGACTGGATGCGGCCGACTACAATCGCGAGCATCCCCTTGGTGAACCACTGCTTAACAAACTCGGCCTGACGACCCCATGCGACACAGTCGATGAAATCGGTCTGACGCTCGCCGTTCGGGCCCTTACGGTCGCGATCAATCGCGAGGGTAAAAGACGCAACAGCGGTGTTGGAAGCAGTATGGCGCAGTTCAGGATCTCGCACTAAGCGGCCCATGAGGATCGCTTTATTCAGCACGATTTCTCACCCGCCTTAGTCCAGGGCTACGATGATGGAACGCATCACGCCGTCCGTAATCTTGTAGATACGGTCGAGCTCAGCCGGGAAAGACGGAGCGGACGTAAACTGAATCAGGGTGTAGTAGCCCTCATGCAGGTCGTCGATTGCGTAAGCCATACGGCGCTTGCCCCAATCTTCAACCTTGTCTACGGTACCGTTCGCCTCTACGAGAGACTGGAACTTCTGCACCAGAGCAGAAATCTCCTCCTCACCGAGGGTGGGGTTGACAATGAAAAGAGTCTCGTACTTGCCAGTTACCTTTGCCATGTTTTTGCACCTCCTTTTGGACTTTGGCCCACGATCATACGTGTCGTGAGCAAGGATACTTCCTTATTATATCTGACTTTCTTAAATTGTCAAGCGATTCTTCGAAATTTTTTTGGTTTTTTTCGCAATATTGCTTGACGAACCTTTTCCCTTGTGCTAAAATATCATTGTTGTGCCGGACAGTCCACCGTCCTTGTGCAACTTCACAAAACAGCTGCTAGTATGGCTCAGTTGGTAGAGCAGCGCATTCGTAATGCGCAGGTCGTCGGTTCGAGTCCGACTACTAGCTCCA
>NHCFR00700__coassemble_866_pt1 | contig 100201 bp, 84 predicted proteins | sample NHCFR00700__metabat2_high_PE_034 | metagenome-assembled genome bin NHCFR00700 | reverse complement strand
TTAGTTATAGGTATACCAACTCTAATACAAATCAGGGGTGTTGCAATAGCAAAAGAACAATAAATTTGTGTGAATACCATTGAAACGGCGAAAAGTAAAAAATCTAGAAACATAAGATTAACCCCTATTGCCAATAAGCATGATAATGATTGTTAAAAGTACCATCAATGCTGAATAAATATTGATGGCTAACATGGCAGAAATATAAATAGGCATATTCACAAATAGGCCGACAATGCAACCAATGATAATGATTATAAAATTTAATGCTTTAGCACCACTGTTAAGTTGATTCCATTCCATAGCTGTTTCAATGAAGAATAAAAAAGTACCCACGATTAACATGGGAAAAGAATGAAATACAAACCAGCCAATTAGAGATATTAATGCGCCACAGATACCAATGGCAGATGATAGCATAGCTATTCATTTCCCCCTTTTATTCGAATAATATTCGAACTACTGTTTGAAAATAGTATAACACAATGGTAACTGACTATCAATAGAGAGGTTAAGAGAAAAGCTGCTGAAGTAATATCTTCAGCAGCTTTTGTTCTTTTGTGCATTATACGGTAATAACGCCGAAGAACTTCAGAATCTCGGTTGCCAGAATCATGAGCAGCATGACCGGAGCGATCCAGCGCACCATGACAACGAACAGCTTCTTGCGGCGGAAGGTACCCGAAGTTTCAACCTCGTCAATGACCATCTTAGGCCCAACGATGTGACCGACCAGAATACAGGTCAGGAATGCAACGATCGGCATCATGATGGAGTTGGAGATAAAGTCGAAGAAGTCCAGGAACGCCATGCCGAGCGGAGCGATTGCTGCGAGCGGGCCGTAACCCAGGCAGGACAGCATGCCGAGCAGCAGAACGCCGATGGTAACCAGAATTGCTGCGGGCTTGCGTCCGATCTTGGCCTTGTCGACGATGATGGAAACGATGGTCTCCATCAGGGAGATGGACGAGGTCAGCGCTGCAAGCAGTACGAGCAGGAAGAAGACCGTGCCGATGACATTGCCGAAGAGCATGGACTCGAAAACCTTGGGCAGAACACCGAACATCAGGCCTGCGCCAGCCGACTCACGGACGAGCGAGGTGTCGCCGCCGCTGAATGCGACCATTGCGGGAATAATCATCATGCCGGCGATAATTGCGAAGCCGGTGTCGAAGACCTCGATCTGGGTGACCGAGTGCTCAAGCATGTTGTCCTTCTGCATGTACGAGCCGTAGGTAATCATAATACCCATTGCCAGAGACATGGAGTAGAACAGCTGACCCATTGCAGCCAGAACGGTGTAGATGGAGAAGTCCTCCATGCGGGGCAGCAGGTAGTACTTGAGGCCGTCGATTGCGCCCGGGATGGTCAGCGAGTAGCCTGCGATGATGATGGACAGGATGACCAGAACGGGCATCATAACACGGCTGACCTTCTCAATGCCCTTTTCAACGCCGAACAGAACAACGGTTGCGTTGATGAGTACGTAGATGACAAACCAGGTGACCGGAGTGCCCAGGATACCGGGCAGAGAAACTGCGGTGAAGCTGCCGAAGTAGGAGTCGGAAGCGGTTTCCAGACCGTTGCCGGTCAAAAACTCAGCCAGATACTTCATAACCCAGCCGCCGATGACACAGTAATACGGCGTGATGATGACCGGGACGAGCGAAGCCAGCCAGCCGAGGAAGCCAAAGCGCTTGTCGAGCGAGCGGTAAGCGCCGATGCAGGACAGACGGGTCTTGCGTCCGATGGCGATCTCGGCGATCATCAGCGTGAAGCCGAAGGTGATGGCCAGAATGATATAGACCAGAAGGAAGGTACCGCCGCCGTACTTTGCGGCGAGGTACGGGAAACGCCACAGGTTTCCGAGACCAACGGCCGAGCCAGCCGCCGCAAGGACAAAGCCGATGCGGCTGGTAAAGCTGCTGCGTTCTTTTTTCATTTACAAACCCCCATACAAAAGAATTCCATAGATCGGTAATGTACTCTATTATTCCATAAAACCTGAAGAATTTCAATTGCTTTTCGCGAAAATTTTAGGTTTTTTAGCGTTTTTACCGAAAAAATTACTTTTATTTGTCAAATCCACCGTTCAGACCGCAAAAATTCCATCATTGACAGGAGGTGCGTGTATACGGTATACTGTGAAAGTTCAAAACCACATAAGACAGTTCGTAACCATCCTGTCTCTAAACAAAACTAGGACGTCCATGCGCTGCGGGTACAAAAACCTGCGGAGGTCATGGTTTTTTGCTGTCGCGCAGCGGGAGCAAAAAGGGGATGGTGCGCTCTCTTTTGGGGAACGCACTTTTTTATTTCAGGGAGGAAAGCGTAAACATGGAGGACATGATCCGCTACTCGGTCATCACCGAGAAAAACCCACGCGAGATCGTGCTGCTGCGCGGCTTTGGCTGCGCGTGGAAGAAGTGCACGTTCTGCGACTATCATCTGGACTGCTCGCCCGATGCAGCCGAGAATTTTGCGCTCAACCGTTCGGTGCTGTCCGAGGTCACCGGTCAGTATGCGCGTCTGGAGGTCATCAATTCCGGCTCGTTCTGCGACCTCGACCAGGACACCATGCGCGAAATCGAGCAGGTCTGCGCACAGAAGGGCATCCGCGACCTGCACTTTGAGTGCCACTGGATGCACCGCAAGGAGATTCCGGCGCTGCGCGCACGCTTTGCGGCACTAGGCATTCAGACTCATATTAAGATCGGTGTCGAGACCTTTGACCGCGCTTACCGCGAGGACATTCTGCACAAGGGCATCGGCGTGAGTGACCCGGCTGTGATTTCCGAGCTGTTCGACGAGTGCTGCCTGCTGTTCGGCCTGAATGGTCAGACCGCAGCGTCCATGCGCAACGACGTCGAGACCGGTCTTGCGCACTTTGACCGTGTGTGCATCAATATTATGGTAGAGAATACCACGCCCATTCATCCCGACCCGCAGGTCATCGCGGAATTCTGTCGGGAGATTGCGCCGCTGTATCAGGACAACCCGCGCGTGGACATCCTGATGGAAAACACCGACTTCGGTGTAGGAGGCAGCGCACAATGAGAAACGAGCTTTTACTGATTGTATCGCTGATCGTACTGTACGGCAGCGTGCTGCTGTTTTACCGCCTGTTTGGCCGCACCGGCCTGTACTGCCTGACCGTCTTTGCCACCATCGCGGCCAACATCGAGGTTTTGCTGCTGGTCAAGGCATTCGGCATGGAAATGACGCTGGGCAACATCCTGTTTGCCATGACCTTCCTCGTGACCGATATTCTGTCCGAGAACGACGGCAAGAAGGCAGCCAACCGCGCGGTCGCCGTGGGTGTCGCGACCAGTCTGCTGTTTTTGCTGGTGTCGCAGTCCTGGCTGCTGTACATGCCGAGCACGAGCGACTGGGCAAGACCGGCATTTGAGCAGATTTTCTCCAACACGCCGCGCATGCTGCTGGCGTCTCTGGTCGTTTACGCCATCGCGCAGGTGTTCGACGTCTGGCTGTACCACGCATGGTGGAAGCTGAGCACGCGCAAGTGCGGCGACAGCCACCGTTTCCTGTGGCTGCGCAACAACGGTTCGACCTTAGTTTCCCAGCTGCTCAACTCGGTGCTGTACACCGCATTGGCATTCTGGGGCACCTACGACGTGCCCACGCTCATCAGCATCGTGCTGTCGAGCTATGTTATCTTTATCGTCACCTCGCTGGCAGACACGCCAATCGTCTACCTTGCGAGACGGATGAAGGAACAGGGACAGATTCCCGAATCTTCCGTACTTTGAGACCGGTTTTGTTTCTCGAACCACATCAAACATGCAAAACAAAGCAAGATCGACCGAAGGCAGGGTGCAAACCCTGCCTTTTTCCTTAGAATCGCCCGGGAGGGGATGAAATTTTTTTATAATCGAGGATGGCAAAATATGGTATAAAAGGCATTGACAGCCAAAAGATGAAACAGTACAATGGAAAAAAGAGCACTTTCCGGTTGGAACAGAGGGAAAAAGAGAGAGATTTCAAGGAAGGTGGAGAGAGTATGGCGGCTACGATTGCTGATGTGGCGAATTTGGCGGGATGTTCGATCACGACGGTGTCCCGTGCGTTCAGCGTGCCCGAAAAAGTGCGTCCGCAGACCCGGGAACGGATTTTGCAGGCGGCTGAGACGCTGCGTTATTCTCCCAATGCGATCGCCCGAGCGATGGTGCATCAGCGCAATCATAACCTTGCTTTTGTGGTAGACCCTTGGCAGTATCCGATTATGGATGCGTTTTACGCCGAGATTGCCGGAGCGGTGCAGCTCGAGGCCGAGCAGCGGGGGTACTGTGTCTATACGACCGCGTCCGACCGCCGCGAACTGTTTATGAAAAAACGGGTGGACGGGGTCATTTTGGCCGGACGTGCGGACGAAGGATTGCTATCCGACTTGCGCGGACAAGGCATCCCGGCCGTGCAGATCAATGACCGACCGGCCAGTGATGACGTGCCGTCGATCACGACAGACCATTATCAGGGCGCGTGTCAGGCGCTGGAACACCTGATTGCACAGGGGCATACCCGGGTGGGCTTGGTGACCGATTGCCGTCTGGCGCGGCTGACCGACAGCCGCAGGGCATACGAGGACGTGCTGCACCGCCACGGCCTGCCGTTTCATCCGGCGTATATCTGTCCGGTCGAACCGCACATCGAGACCGCAAGGCAGGCGGTCGACCGCATGCTAGCGCAGTCCGACGCGCCGACCGCATTGTTCTGTATGAATGACTGTCTGGCGGTGGGCGCCATGAAAGCCGCGGTAAGGCGCGGTCTGCGCGTGCCCGATGAGCTGGCCATCGTCGGTTATGACGGCAGCAGCCTGTGCCGTGCGACCGAACCCGAGCTGTCCAGCGTTCGGGTGGACGGCAGCGGCATGGGTCGGCGCGGTGCGCACATGCTGATCGATTTAATTGAGGGTCGGCTGCTGTCCGAAAGCCGCGTGGTCATGCAGCCCGAACTGACCTTGCGCGGGACAACCTAAAAAGAAAAGCCATCCAGGTGAGATGCCTGGATGGCTTTTTTGCGTTATTTCATGCGCTCGGCAAGCAGGGAAGCGCCCAGTGCACCGGCAAAATGACCGTCGGGGAGTGCCCGAACGGTGCGGCCTAACTTGTCTGACAGACGGGAGATAAAGTAGGGACTGTGACACAGACCGCCGGTCAGATAGATGTCGGGCAGGAGTGCCTGACGGGAGCACAGAGTCGCGACCTTGGATGCGACCGAATCGACCACACCGGCTGCAATGTCGGCGCGGGGCTTGCCCTCACCGATGCAGCTGATGACCTCGGACTCAGCAAACACCGTGCACAGCGCACTGATGGCCAGCGGCGTGCCCTGTGCAGCCAGCGCAAACAGCTCTTCCAGACCGACACACAGACGGTTTGCCATGATCTCCAAAAATTTGCCCGTACCGGCTGCACATTTGTCGTTCATCAGGAAGTCCGAGACCATACCGCCCTCGATGCGGATGACCTTGGTGTCCTGACCGCCCACATCGATGATCGTGCAGTCTGGGCTGCCGTGCGCCGCACCAGCGCGTGCGTGGCAGGTAATCTCGGTGACCATCTTGTCGGCAAAGGGCACGTTGCCGCGCCCGTAGCCGGTGGCGACCGTGCGGCTGTGCTCGGGAGACAGACACACTCCGCCTGCGGTCAGCCGCTCGCGGATGTTGTCCGCAGTCTCGCGGCTGCTCCAGCCGGTCGGCAGGATGAACTGCTGCGGATGCGCACCGCGCACGACCACCTTGGCCGCGGTCGAGCCGATGTCAATGCCAATGTAGTCCATATCAGCCCAGCATCTCCAGGAATGCGCCCAGACGGGTGGCAATCTGTCCCTTGTCCGCCTGCGAGTAGTCGGTCTCCAGACACAGATATGCCTTGCCCTTCTGCTCGGTTACATAGCGCTTGACCTCGTACGCCTCAATATTATAGGTATGGCAGGCCTGCAGGATGATCTCGATGACGCCGTCGACCTCGTACTGGTCGATCATGTCGCCGATGTCGGTCAGACGCTGCGGGTTGGGGCTCATGACCGAACAGGTGATATCCAGATACTTTTCAGCCAGCGCGTCCATGACCGGCTTGGTCTCGTCGACCTTGCGCAGCTTGTCGCGCAGACCATTGCACGCGTCGAAGCAGACCACGTCTGCACCCATTTCCTCGACCGCCTTGATGATCTTGTCACGCACACCGGTGTTGGGGCAGCCGGTGACCAGCAGACGGGGACGGCGGCTCTCGGTGCCCTTGACGTTCTTTTCCCAGCTTTCCAGTACCTCGCGGGTGCGGGCTTCGATCTCATTGCAGCGCTCTTCCAGATCGAAGGAGAAGGCCGAAGCGTCCAGACGGGTGCCGATCTCGTAGCCCGACAGTGCAGCCGGGTTGAGCTTGCCCAGCTCCATAAAGCGCAGCATCACGTCGCGCTCGTGGTTCTTGCGGCGGATGGCCTCACGGATGGCCTCGTCGGTGATCTCGATGCCGTAAAATTCCTCGAGCTGACGGCGCAGACGTACCATTTCGGCCTTCCAGCCCTCCAGCGCATGCGGCGCAACCTTGCTCGGCGGCAGCTGCATAACATAGGTCGGCTTGATCTCGTCAAGCAGCTCGAACATCTTGCGCTTGCCGTCGCAGGTGGTCTCACCGATGATGAAGTCGGAGAAATAGAAGTACGGACAGGTGTCGGTCAGCGCAAAGCCATAGCTCGCCTTGATGAGCGGACACAGATTGCGGGGCAGATGGGCCTCGGCTGCCGGGATGGGTTCCTCGGTGAACGCGCACAGACCGATCGGAATGGCACCGGCTGCGTAGATGAGCTCGGTCGGGACGAACGAGCAGAATACGCCGACCACGCGCTGCCCCTGATCTTTAAGCGCCTTCATGCGCAGAAAGCCCGCCTTGCGTGCTTCGGGATAGGTTTCAAAATTTTTCGGTAAAGCAATCATGGATAAACCCCTCTCGCTCACGGATGGTGTGAGCCTTCTCGTTATTCTTTTAACAGTATAACGTATAGAACGGAGACTTGTAAATACGATTTTTCCATTTGACCAAATTCCGGCTTTTTTCACAAAATAGCTGCGTGATTTCTTACCAGTCCCACAAAAACCGGGGAGAATGGAGAAAATTGCATAAAAAATGCACCGACATTGCCTTTGTCGGTGCGTTTTTGCAGATGATAGAGAAATTTTTATACCCGTCCGGTCGAGCCGCGCCACACGGCTTCACAGGACAGGGTGGTCTTGGGCGGGGTGTCAAACCGTCCGCGGATGTGGTCGATGAGCAGCGCGGCTGCGGTTGCACCTTCCTGGAAGGCGGGCTGGACGATGGTGGACACGGTCGGGACGGTCAGGTCGGCCCAATCGTCGTTGTCAAAGCCCAGAATGCCCAGCTTGTGCGGTACAAGACCGTGCAGCGGTTTGAGCGCGGTGAACACATTGGGCAGCAGCCAGCAGTTGGGGACGAAGATCAGCGTGCGCGGGGTCAGATCGTGGGCATTGACCGCGGCGAGAATGTCCTCGGTCGGGGTCTGGGTGTCGATGATGTGCACATGGCAGGGGATGTTCTTTTGCGCGAGCGCATCCAGACAGCCCTGATAGCGTTCCTGACGGGAGGTCAGTACGTGCGGCGTAGCCGAGAACATAATGATCTGCTCGTAACCCTGATCGACACAGGACGAGATTGCATCAAAGGTGGCCTGATAGTTGTTGGTGACGACCCAGAGGGGCAGACCCTCGGGGTTACTGTCGATGCAGACGACCGGGATACCGGCGCGTTTGAGTTTTTCGATGGATTCCTGCGGGTTGCCGTTGGGCTGCAAGATCAATCCGTCGACGTGCATGTCGATCATGCGGTCGATGTGCAGGCGTTCGGCGTCCTCGTCGTAGTCGCTCGTGCCAATGAGGATTTGGTAGCCGCCGGTGCGGCAGACCTGAGCGATGCCCTTGACCAGACGGTTGGAAAAATGGTGGGTGATATCGCCGATGAGCACACCGAGCAGACAGGAATGCTTGGCGGTCATCAGGCGTGCGGTGGTACTGGGACGGTAGTCGTATTTTTCAACGACCGCGGCGATGCGATTCCAAGTGCTTGCGGACATTTTTTCGCGTTTTCCGTTGAGAAAAAACGAAACGGTGGTCTTGGAGACCTGCGCTTCGTCCGCGACTTCCTGTATGGTCATTTTATGTTTAGATGACATAGAAATGCTCCTCTTCCCCATGGTTAAGTTCAGTATAACATATTCCGGACGGAAATACAAATTTTAGAGAGAAAATCGGTTGACAAGTTTAAAAAAGTTGTTATGATGAATATATAAACCGTTTTGCTAACACTGTTAAGGAGGTCTGCGATTATGAGACTGTATACCTATCGGGAACGCCCGGATGGAGATGACCGCATCGGCGTGGGTTTTGGCTCTGACAGCCTGTATGCCCTCGAGGATTTTGGCCTGACGTTTGCCGATATGAACGACCTGATCTGCAACATTACACCCGAGCAGATGGACAAGCTGCGCAAGGCACCCGAGGGTGCAAAACCCATCGCGCTCGACAGCCTGGTACGCCGTGCGCCCATTCCGTACCCCATGCAGGACGTTGTCTGCCTGGGCATCAACTACGACGCACATCACGAGGAAGCCGGACGCTTCAATCAGGAGGCTTTTGGTGACCGTCCCAAGGCGATTTACTTCTCCAAGCGCGTCAGCGAGGCCAACTGCGACGGCGGTAAGATTCCGCGCTACGAAGGTCTGGTGAACAGCCTGGACTACGAGGTCGAGCTGGGTGTGATTCTGGGCAAGGATGCCTTCCAGGTTTCGGCTGAGCATGCTCAGGACTACATTTTCGGTTATACCATCATCAATGACGTGTCGGCGCGTGACCTGCAGACCGGTCACAAGCAGTGGTACTTTGGCAAGTCGCTCGATGGCTTCACGCCCATGGGTCCGTGCATCGTGACCGCAGACGAGATCGCATATCCGCCGGTGCTGGGCATTCGCTGCTCGGTCAACGGAGAGATGCGCCAGAACGGTTCGACCGGCGACTTCATCACGACGATTGCACAGGTGCTTGCCGAGCTGACCCGCGGCATGACGCTCAAGGCTGGTACGATCATTGCGACCGGTACCCCGGCTGGCGTTGGTATGGGCATGCAGCCGCCCTGCTTCCTCAAGTCGGGCGATGTTGTGACCTGCGAGATCGACGGCATTGGTACGCTGACCAACGTGGTAGACGATCACTAAGTCAATAGGGATAAAAAATCCTGTGAGCGGATTGCCGCCCACAGGATTTTTTTGCGCGCAGACAGGGGATTATGCTTTGAGAATGGTCAGCTGCTTGTGACCATCCTTTTCGTGGATGACCACGCACTTTGCGTGGTAGGGCATGCCCTCGCAGGACAGCACTTTTTTGCCGCGGTAGATTTCCTTGCTGTACACCGCGACCGTGTAGCTCTCGGTCGGGGACAGGATGAACTTACGCGCCTGCGCAAAGTCGGGTGCAGTCGGCTCGGTCAGGTTCTGGAAGACCGGTGCATCCTGTACCGTGATGCCGTCGCCGCACAGCGTGGTAATCAGGGTTGCGCTGTCGGTGAATGCGGTCTTGCTGTGCACAACCGTGTGCGGCTGCTGCTCGTTGTAGCGCAGCGAGCATGGCTCACTCGTGTACGAGATCGTACCCGGGCAGGTCAGGGTGAGTGCAGCGTGCGGGGTGGTGACCCGATGGTGCTCGCCTGCCGGGGATACGGTCACGGCAGGGTCAAAGTGCAAGCGGCTGTGTGCCTCGTGCGCACCGTCGCACTTGACCTCGTCCACGATCATCCAGATGGCCGGGTCGATGACGATAACCTTGCGCACCCAGACCTGCAAGGGGTCGTGTCCGAGCATAGCGCCCTCGAAATAGTGCAGGTTACCTGCGTGACGGACGTAGTTTTTGAGCGGCAGGCCGAAATCGGCATAGCCCCAGCTGTCCGACGGCACACAGTACGCCTTGTCGTCGATCATCACGCCGTTGTGCGCCGCCATGCCCTTGAGCTGGACGCGCAGCGGATGGTCTTCGCGGTAGGTGAAGCGGCCGCTGTCGATCAGTACCGGGTCACCCTGATAGCAGACCGACAGATGCAGGTTGTCGCTGTGACCGTGACCGCTGCCCAGCGAACCGTTGGTGAACATGGTGAAGCTTGCGTCCTTGTCCCAGCTGCTGCGCAGGGTGTACATGCCGCTGTCCTCGCCGTCGTAGTGCAGGGACTGCGGTGCGGAGGCGGGCAAGGTTGCGTAGCGCTGCGCGGCGGGTACGCCGAGGATATACAGGCTCTCGGGGTCCAGCTCGTCCAGACCGGAAAAGCGGAAGGTCGGATCGTCAAACAGCAGGGCGGCACGGCTGAGAACGTCGCGTGCGCAGACACGGTCGCTGTCGCCGAAGGTCTCAATCTCGCCCGAGGGCATGAGCTGTCCGGCCAGTGCCTTGGCCAGCGCGTACACCTGTTCCTTGACCGCAGACGGGCAGGGCTGGAGGTGCAGACCCATGTAGTGCACGGCCTTCATGCCGTAGTTGAGTACCTCGATGTGGTACATGGTGGACTGCTCCCAGTGCATGCCGTCGGGGTAGACCTGAATGGAAAATTGCAGGGTCATTTCATTGAGCGCCCACTGATAGAGCGGGTCGGACTGGAAGTCCGCACGCAGGAAGGGCAGAACGGAAACGATGGCACAGGTCTGGATGCTGCCCCAGTTGCTGGTCTTGTACTTAGGCAGATAGTTTTCTTTGAGGTACTGCATTTGGGCAAGCATGCTGTCTGTGATGCGGGTCAGTTCATCCTCGGTCAGAACGTGCAGCATGGACAGGTAGGGCAGCGCCTCCATCCAGTTCATCACGCGGATGCCGGTGTCCAGCGTGCGGGTGGACGGCTCGGACACGATGGTCGGATGGGCTGCAATCCAGTTTAAGATGTATTCCTTGGCCTTGTCTGCATAGCCGGTGTCACTGGTCAGCAGGGACGCGAGCAGCAGATGGTCGAGGTAGTCCATGCGGTTCAGCATAAAGCACCACTCGGGGTCATCGTTCTGATGGTCGTTCCAATCGATGACCGGCAGGGTGTAGGGCGTCAGGCAGCGCTCCATGTCCCAGGTCTTATTGAAGGTGAAGGTCTGGTGCATGAGCTCATCGGCGTGCGCGATGATCTCTTTTGCCGCGTCCGGACGGATGAAGTGTGCGGTCTGTGCGAGCTTTTTGTGCTCCGCGAGGAAGTTCAGAGACTGTTGTACGAAATTCATGGAATATCGCTCCTTCTGATAGGGGGTAAGCAAAAGGGAGTTGCGCTTTGGCAACTCCCTTGATTTTGTTTAGGCCAGAATGCCCAGTACGCTCAGCAGAACGCCGAGAACGACGGTGATCAGAACCAGCCAGTAGGTGGTAATGTGCTTTTTCTTAATTAAGTAGTACATCAGCATGGTGTACAGGATGGGGAGCAGAGCGGGAGCGATCTTGTCCAGCATGCCCTGGATATCCATGACCGACTGTTTGACACCTTCCTGCACTTCACCGGCGGCGAAGGTCAGGCCAACCTTGATCTTAACGAAGGTCGCGGCCAGACCGGCGATAACGGTAACACCGATCATGCCGGCTGCGTCGGAGATTGCGCCCATCTTTTCGCTGAGCTTGTCGATCATGCTGGTACCGAGCTTCTTACCGTAGCTGCCCATGATGAGCTTGATGCCGACGAGTACGAAGTTCATCGCGAACAGGAAGCCGAGGGGTGCGAAGCCCAGGCCGTCCATTGCCATGGAAGCGAAGATGGTGGAGAACAGCGGAGCCAGGCAGAACTGGGAGAGCGAGTCACCGATACCGGCGAGCGGGCCCATCAGCGCCATCTTGATGCCGCGGATCTCGCTGTACTTCATGCCGCTCTCAGCCATCGCCAGATGGATGGAGGTGATGAAGGGCAGCAGGTTGGGGTTGGTGTTGTAGAACTCAGAGTTGTCCTTGAGTTCTTCGGCCAGACGCTCGGGGTCGTCGCCGTACAGCTTCTTGAAGGCCGGGAACATGGTCAGCGCGTAGCCCAGACCCTGATAGTTACTGTAGTTAAAACCGTTCTGCAGGAAATATGCACGCAGAGTGGTTTTGGTATAGTCCTTGTTTGTCAGCTTCTTCTCGGTATTGTTAGATCCAGTCATCGTGTTCTACCTCCTGCGCCTCGCCAGCCGATGCGGCTACGGCAGCGGTCTTGCTAGCTTCGTTATAGTGCTTGATTGCGAATACTGCGCCAACCAGTGCGATACCGATGATCGGCATGGAGAAATAAGCTGCGCAGATGTATCCCAGCAGAGCGAAGGGAATGAATTCCTTCTTGAGCATAACGCTCATGATCATGGCAAAGCCGATTGCGGGCAGCATACCGCCGGCAACGGTCAGACCGTCGAGCAGCCACTGCGGGATCATTTCGACCAGCTTGCTCAGGGTGTCCATGCTGAACGCGCCGAGGAAGCCGAGTGCGAAGCCGGCAACGCCGAACAGGATGATGGTCATGTTGGCACTGCGGCGGAAGCCGTTGAAGTCATGCTTTTCCAGTGCATGAGCGGCACTTTCCGGAGCGCCGGCACGAACGGTGTAGATTGCGGTCTGCAGGAACTGGATTGCAACCGCGAAGGGGATGGAGATGGGGAGTGCACTCTCGGGAGTGACGGTGGACATGGTGATCGCCATGAGGGTGCCGATGATGCCAGGGCCGATCGGGTTCGGAGGCACGGTGCCGCCGGCGCCAACGCCGAAGCCCATGAATGCCAGCTCACCGATCGCACCGCACTGCAGCGCGGTCGGGATGTCGCCCAGGATGACGCCGACGCCAAAGCTCAGGACGATACATCTGTTGGTGTAGATGCCCCACAAGTTACCCATGTAACAGAACGCAGTCCACAGACCGATCAGCACGGCCTGCAAGATGGAAATCTCAACCATAGTGGTAAATCCTTTCTATCGATCGGACTTCGAAAGAAATCCTTTCATCTTTCTACTTTTTGTTTCTTCTTTGATCCTTAGAGGTAATCCTTGATGTTGACCTGTACCGCACCATCGGTGCCGCTCGGCGTGGTCTGGGTGTCAAACTCGATGCCGTACTTCTCGACCATCTCGCGCAGAGCAGCCTTGTCCTCAGCGCCCAGGAAGATGGAGCGGGTGACCTTTTCCTTGCCCTCAGCGTTGTGGATGTTGCCGATGTTGATCTTCTTGATCGGTACGTTGCCCTGAACCAGACGCAGTGCATCAGCGCAGTCCTTGACGATCAGGAAGATGGTCTGTGCGGGATTTGCCTTGTAGATGATGTCGATGACCTTCTGGACGGGATAGAAGCGGATGGCCAGATCCTTGGGCAGGACAGCCTTCATCAGCGACTGTGCCATCGGGTCCTGTGCCGCCTGATCGTTTGCCACGATGACGGTGTTCATGCCAAGGGACTTAATCCACATCTGGCCCTGACCGTGAATCAGGCGCTCGTCGATTCGCGTCATAACAATGTTGGGAGTGCTCATAGTAAATCCTCTCTTTCTAATGTTTCCTTCACACTATATCAGCTTGAAAAGCAAGCTTTATTTACCAGTAAGGATGCCAGTCCTTAATGCAGCGCATCAGCGCTTCCATGTAGAAGTAGTCGCCCCAGATGTTGCCCTCGTCAACACCCTTGCCCGAATGCCAGCTGTAAACGCCGTGATACAGGATGGGGGAACCGGGCTCACAGGTCTCGGAAGTGTAGCCCTTAATGAGTGCGCGCAGGATGTTGGCAGCAGCGCCGCGATAGACCGCCTTGTCGGCAGCGTCCTCGGGCAGCTGACGATCCATCTCCATCATACCACAAACTGCAATCGCTGCGGCACTGGAATCGCGCGGCTGCTTGTCCGCGTCGGTGAAGATGAGATCCCAGTAGCACACGTGATCTTCGGGCAGACGGTTGAGGAAGTAGTTGGTCATGCCGCGGTACAGATCAGCGTACTCGAGCTGGTGGGTGTAGCGCACGTTGAGCGGGATGCCGTAGATGCCCCACGCCTGACCGCGTGCCCACGCGCTGTCATCGTTGTAGCCCTGACGGGTTGCACCGTGATCGGGGCCGCCGGTCTCGGGATTCATATAGAAGGTATGGAATGCGCTTGCGTCGTCACGGATGACGTACTTGCAGCTGGTCTCGAAGTGCTTCTGCGCGATCTCAGCATAATGCGGGTCGCCAGTGATCTGGCTGACGCGATAGAGCAGGGGGATGTTCAGCATACAGTCGATGATGAAGCGGTAATGCTCGGGACTGTTGAACGGGCCCCATGCCTGAAGGAACTGACCCTTTTCCTGCCAGCGGGTGAGCAGCTGGTCGGCGGCCAGGATGGCGGCGCGCTTTGCCTTTTCGCTTCCGGTCAGCTGGTAGCCGCTGACGCAGGAGAGCGAGTAGAGGAAGCCGAGGTCGTGGTGGTCGAGTTCGATCTTGTTCTCGACACGGTGCAGGAAGCTGTCCACATTGCGCTCAGCCAGTGCGCGGAACTTTTCGTCGCCGGTGTACTCGTAGCACAGCCACAGCATGCCAGTCCAGAAACCATCGGTCCATTCGATGTTTTCAATAATCGGATACTTCAGTTCCTTGGTTGCCGACCACGGAAACTTATCCTGAAAGTAATCCATGTTTGCTTCTACCTGTTTCACACACGCTTCAAACGCGGCGATGGCTTCGTCTCTTGTAATCGGAGGGGTTTCAAGGAAGTCCTGGCGCAGGTCGATCGGTTCAATATTCACCTGTCGAATCATAATATAACACCTTTCTCCAAAGATCATAGGCTTCATGGCGGCGGGTGGAACCGCTCAGGAAGTAAACCGCTTTACTAGATGAACATAATTATAGCGGCTGCCAGGGGCAAAGTCAATTGTTACTATTGCAAAAAACAGAGGGTAAATTTTTGTGCACTAGTTTTAAAATAGGGTTTAAAAGCGGAAAAATAAAAAAATTTTTAAAAAGATAGAAGTTTTTTATTGACAAAACCGGTTTACTACACTATACTCATGGTGAACCGATTTACTAGCAGCAAAAGAGCCAAACAAAAAGGCAAGCATATCAAAGAAAGAAGCGAGCGCTATGAATACGTTCATCTCAGAAATTTCCGGCATCGGCATGGTGCCGATCCTCAAGGCCGGCGAACCGGCGGACGCAGTTTCCCTCGCGTGTGTATTAAGGAAGCACGGCGTTGACGCCATGCTCCTGACTGGCGAAACCGCGTGCGACGCCATCCGGGAAATCCATAAGGAATATCCCGATTTCCTGGTCGGTGCAGGAAATATTACAGAAAAAGAACAGGTGAAACAAGTGGTACAAGCGGGCGCCAAATGGATTGCATGCGCGGGCATCCAGGAAAATTTGGTGCGCTGGTGCCGGGACAACGGGGTCGAGATCGTGCCGGGCGTGAGCACGGCCAGCGAGATCGAGACCGCGATCGCGTGCGGACTGACCTGCGTGCAGTTCTTCCCCGCACAGGCATCGGGCGGTACTGCAGCGCTGCGCGCCTTTGCCCAGGCGTATCCCCAGATGCGCTTTCTCGTATCGGGTGGAATTGACCGCGATAACCTGCATGAATTCCTCGGCGAGCCCAATGTGCTGGCCGCTGTGGGTGACTTCATCGTATCCGAGAGCAGCCTGAGCGACAAAAACTGGGAGCAGGCAGAGACCGAGATTGCATCTGCGGTCAAGCATCTGCTTGGTTTTGAGCTGATTCACTTGGGTGTCAACCAGGATTCCTGCGAAGAAGCAGTGCAGACCGCGCAGACCCTGTGCAATTTGTTCCATTTTACCTACTACAAAAAGCCCAAGTCCCATTTTGCCGGCCGTGGATTTGAGATTCTCAACCAGAAAGGCCGCGGTAAAAACGGTCACATCGGCATTTACACCCCGTACCCGGAAAAGGCCATGCGCTATCTGGGCAAGCAGGGCGTGCGATTTGTCGAGGAGAGTATTACGCGCAATAAAAAGACAAAAGCCATCAACTTCGTCTATCTGGATTTGGAAATCGCCGGTTTCGGTGTACACCTGATCAATCCGGATGTCAAGATGAAGGTCTGATTTTGACAAGGCTGTTCACCCGATCATTTTGGAAAAAAGGAGAAAACGATTATGTTTGAAATGTCTAAGTTTTCGCTCGAAGGCAAGATCGCGCTGATCACCGGCGCATCGTACGGCATCGGCTTTGCAATCGCAACCGCATACGCAAAGGCGGGCGCTACGATCGTCTTTAATGATATCAACGAAGCTCTGGTCGAGAAGGGCATGGAAGCTTACAAGGCTGAGGGCATCGAGGCACACGGCTACGTATGCGACGTCACCAACGAGGACGCAGTAAACGAGCTGGTTGCAAAGGTTGAGAAGGAAGTCGGCACCATCGACATCCTGGTCAACAATGCTGGTATCATCAAGCGTATCCCTATGCTCGAGATGAGCGCGAAGGACTTCCGTCAGGTCATCGACATCGACCTCAACGGTCCCTTCATCGTCTCCAAGGCTGTTATCCCGGGCATGATCAAGAAGGGTCATGGTAAGATCATCAACATCTGCTCCATGATGTCCGAGCTCGGCCGTGAGACCGTCAGCGCATACGCAGCAGCAAAGGGCGGCCTGAAGATGCTGACCCGCAACATCTGCAGCGAGTTCGGTGAGCATAACATCCAGTGCAACGGCATTGGCCCCGGCTACATCGCAACTCCCCAGACCGCTCCGCTGCGTGAGATCCAGCCCGACGGTTCCCGCCATCCGTTTGACCAGTTCATTATCGCCAAGACTCCGGCTGCTCGCTGGGGCACTCCGGACGACCTGATGGGCCCGGCTGTCTTCCTCGCAAGCGACGCGAGCGACTTTGTCAACGGTCATGTTCTGTACGTTGACGGCGGTATCCTGGCTTACATCGGCAAGCAGCCGTAAGCAAAACGACAACAGAAAGGGAAATACAGTCATGAAGATTGCACTGATTAACGAGAATTCTCAGGCTGCGAAGAACGCGCAGATCTATGAGATCCTGAAGGAAGAGGCCGAGAAGGCTGGCCACACCGTAGACAACTACGGCATGTACGCAGCAGACGACGAGACCCAGCTGACCTACGTCAAGAACGGCCTGCTGGCAAGCATCCTGCTGTCGAGCGGCGCGGCTGACTTTGTTGTCACCGGCTGCGGCACCGGCCAAGGCGCAATGCTGGCTTGCAACTCCTTCCCGAACGTACTGTGCGGCCACGTGACGGGCCCGCTGGATGCATACCTGTTCGGTCAGGTAAACGACGGCAACTGCATCGCAATGCCGTTTGCACAGGGCTTCGGCTGGGGCGCAGAGATCAACCTGCGTGATACCTTCGCTAAGCTGTTCTCCGAGCCGTTCGGCGGCGGTTACCCCAAGGAGCGCCGCGAGCCCGAGCAGAGAAATAAGAAGATCCTCGACGAGGTCAAGAAGGTTACCCATAAGCCCATCATGACCATCCTCAAGGAGATCGACCAGCAGTTCCTCAAGGAGACCATCTCCGGCGCACACTTCGCGGAGTACTTCTACCCGAACTGCAAGGACGAGGAGATTGCATCTTACCTCAAGTCGCTCTAAGTCATTTTTTGCGTCAATCAACAAAAAACCATCATAAAAACCACCCAAACCCGCTTTATCGGCACATCATCACCTGTGCGGAGAAGCACTTCTCACACCAAAAGGCACCCGGCTTTCCCCTTTGCCGGGTGTCTTTTTGTCTGCCTGTTTCGGTAAAAATGTCGAAACACGTCCGGGGTTTCCTCAACAAACTGTCTAAAATTTAACGAATTGGATTGGTTAAGTTCACAAAAAAATTCAAAATTACAAAAAATCGATTGACAACGGCATACGAGTCAAGTATGCTAAGTACAGAAATTAAACATCGGCTTGTGACTGGTGATGCAGGCAAGACCAAACGACTGGATATGTGGCAATTTTATATCCGGATGTTTGGTCTTTTTTATTTTTCTGCACAAAATGCAGTGAGAAAGGAAGATGCACATGAAAAAGTTGGAGCACCAGATCGCCGATCCGATCGGCATTCATGCCCGACCTGCCGAGCGTTTGGCACAGGCAGCAGGTGCTTTTCAGAGTAAAATCGTGATTGCAGCCCACGGGGACGAGACCGAAGCCATTTACCCGCTGAGTGTGCTGGGCATGAACATCCGGCACGGGGACACGGTCACGGTGACGATTGAAGGGCCGGATGAAGTGCAGGCTGCACAGGCCATCGCCGATGTGCTGAAGGAGTGCTTATGACAATACCTGGTCGTCCCGACGGACAGCCCTATCGCATCTGTCGGGTCATCGGCAATAACTACGTGCTGGCGCACGACGACGGGGGACGGGAGATCATCCTGCGGGGACTTGGCATCGGGTTTAAAAAACACCCGGGCGACCTGGTTCCGGCGCGCAATGTGGAGCGTATTTACGCCATGCGCAGCCCGGAACATTCCAGCCGTCTGAGTAAGTTGTTGTCCGATGTCCCGCCTGAGTTTCTCGATGTCAGTACCGAGATCATCGAGACTGCGGAAAAACAGCTGGGCCGTCGCCTGAGTGAAAACGTTTATATTACCCTGACCGATCATATCTGTTTTGCCGTCGAGCGCATGCGCAACGGCATCACCTATCCCAATCAGCTTTTGTGGGAGATCACCAATTTCTATCCCGCAGAGTACGCTTTGGGAGAGCAGGCGCTTGATATCATCGAGCGTCGGCTGGGCTTCCGGCTGGCGCGGGACGAGGCGGGATTTATCGCCCTGCACCTGGTCAACGCCGAGATCGACGGCAGGATGTCCGATATGGTTCGGATCACCCAATTCATTCGCACGATCATAGAGATCGTCGAGTCCTATTATGATTGCAAGCTGGACGAGCAGTCGCTCGATTATGGACGGTTCATCACCCATCTGAAATTCCTCGGTCAGCGCATGACCCAGAACCGCTACACACCCGAGGAGGACAATGAGTTCCAGTCCATGGTCGCACGACGCTACCGAAGTGATTACGAATGTGCGTTGCAGATTCGGGAGCATCTTCAGGAGAGCTTCGACATCTGCCTGCCGCCCGAGGAGATCACCTTCCTGACCGTCCATCTGCACCGACTTGGTTTATCCATGGGGTTTACAAAAAAGGAGGAGTAAGCAAATGAAAGACAAGATCTTTGGCGTATTGCAGCGTGTCGGACGCTCGTTCATGCTGCCCATCGCCATTCTGCCGGTTGCCGGTCTGTTTTTAGGCATCGGCGGATCGTTCACCAATGAGACCATGCTCGAAGCCTACGGGCTGATGGGCATCATGGGCCCGGGTACCTTCATCAATGCCATCTTGCAGGTACTCAATGCGGCAGGCTCGATCGTATTCAGCAACCTGCCCATTATCTTCGCCATGGGCGCGGCCATCGGTATGGCCAAGCAGGAGAAGGAAGTTGCAGCACTGTCCGCAGCGATTGCATTCTTCGTCATGCACGCGACCATCGGCGCGATGATTACCGACTTCGGCGCACCCGACCTGTCCGGTGCAACCGCAAGCGTTGTCGGCATCAACTCGCTGCAGATGGGCGTATTCGGCGGTATTCTGGTCGGTCTCGGCGTTGCCGCCCTGCACAATAAGTATTACAAGATTCAGCTGCCGCAGGTACTGTCCTTCTTCAGCGGCACCCGCTTTGTCCCGATTATCTCGGCTGCGGTTTACCTGGTTGTCGGTATCGCGATGTACTACATCTGGCCGGTCATCCAGACCGGTATCAACGCCCTGGGCGGCTTCGTTCTGGCATCGGGCTACGCAGGCACCTGGCTGTACGGCTTCATCGAGCGTGCGCTCATCCCGTTCGGCCTGCACCATGTATTCTACATCCCGTTCTGGCAGACCGCGCTCGGCGGCACGGCAATGGTCGGCGGCCAGCTGGTCGAGGGTGCACAGAACATCTTCTTTGCCGAGCTGGCAACCCCGGGCATCCAGCACTTCTCGGTTGAGGCAACTCGCTTCATGGCTGGTAAGTTCCCGCTCATGATCTTCGGCCTGCCCGGTGCAGCGCTGGCGCTCTACCGCTGCGCAAAGCCGGAAAACCGTAAGGTTGTCGGCGGCCTGCTGCTGTCGGCTGCACTGACCTCCATGCTGACCGGTATCACCGAGCCGCTGGAGTTCACCTTCCTGTTCGTGGCTCCCGCAATGTACGTTGTACACTGTGTCTTCGCAGGCGCATCCTATATGATCATGCACATCCTGAACGTCGGCGTTGGCCTGACCTTCTCGGGCGGCCTGATCGACCTGACCCTGTTCGGCATCATGCAGGGCAACGAGAAGACCAGCTGGCTGTGGATTCCGGTTGTCGGTGTCGTCTACTTCGTTCTGTACTACTTCGTATTCTCGTTCATGATCAAGAAGTTCAACTATATGACCCCGGGTCGCGACGACAGCGAGATCAAGCTGTACACCCGTAAGGACGTCAACGCACGCAAGGAAGCCGAGGGTCAGAACGGCGGCGACGATGAACTGTCCCGCCAGATCATGCTGGGCCTGGGCGGCAAGGCAAACATCTCGGACGTTGACTGCTGCATCACCCGCCTGCGCTGCACCGTACACGACGCAGCCAAGGTCGATCAGCAGATGCTCAAGGATACCGGCGCATCGGGTGTCATCTGTAAGGGCACCGGCGTGCAGGTTGTCTACGGCCCGCGCGTATCGGTCATCAAGTCCGATCTCGAGGCTTATCTGGCATCGCCCGCAAGCAACCTCGCAGAGTCCGCTCCGGCAGCACCGGCGGCAGAGACCGCACAGACCGGCGCTGCAACCATCGTTGCATCCCCGCTGGCCGGCAACGTCATTCCGCTCGAGCAGATCGAGGACGGCGTATTCTCCGAGAAGATGGTCGGCGAGGGCTTCGCAGTGGAGCCGACCGACAATAAGGTCTACGCACCGGCAGACTGCACGGTCAGCACGGTATTTGGCACCAAGCATGCGGTCGGTCTGGTACTGGACGGCGGCGTTGAGCTGCTCATCCACATGGGCATCGACACCGTACAGCTGGGCGGCGCACCGTTTGAAATCGCCATCAAGGACGGCGACAAGCTCAAGAAGGGCGACCTGATCGGCTCGTTTGACGCACAGGCGATCATCGACGCAGGTTACCGCACGGTCACCCCGGTCATCGTCACCAACTCCGACTCTTACCAGTCCTTTGATCTTCTTAAGACCGGTGCGGTTGAGGCTGGCGAGGCAGTTCTGGAAGTCAAGTAACGCCCAAATCATAAGATTTCCCCAATCTTCATTTTTCGAGTCAGGGATGCACGCTGTGTGTCCCTGACTCCTTGTCATTGTTGGGCAAAATAAAAGAGGACAGACCAAAACGGTCTGTCCTCTCTGTTTTTTGGTTTAAAACGCGTCACAGGGGAAGCGGACTCCGGCGCACCGGCGTGCATCCTCAAGAATCTGTGCGGCCTCCAGACTGTACTCCATGAGCGTGTCATGGTACGCCCAGTCCTGTTCGTTTAAGATATGGGCGAAAGCTTGAAATTCGGGTACCATGCGGTAGGGCGGGCTGTTCTCCTCGTGTACCTCGCGCTTTCCGTCGTGGTAGTCGATCGTGTACCCGGTCATGCAGCTGACCGGCCCTTCGATGGACAGCACACCGCGCTCACCCTCGATGACCGAGGTCTGACGGGAAGCGCAGTCCTTGGCGCCGACGCACACGGCCTGGAAGGTTGGATAGCGGCATAGCGCAATACCGCTTGTGTCGATGTCGCGAGCGATGTTAGCCGCGTACTGCACCGCGGCAGGCTTGCCGAACAGGCCAACCAGCGCGTGAATGTTGTATACGTTGATGTCCATGAGCGCACCGCCCGACTGTGCCGGGTCAAAGGCGGGCTGGACGATGCCTTGCAGGAAAGCATCATAGCGGGAAGAGTATTGACTGTAATTGAGGCTGACAATCTTGATGGGACCGAGCTTGGCAAGGTCGCGCCGCATGGCCTGATAGGCGGGCAGATGATAGAGGGTCATGGCTTCGAGCAGCATGACGCGGTTCTTTTTTGCCACGTCGATCAGCGTGCGCAGCTCGTCCACGTTGGAGGTCATGGGCTTTTCACAGATGACGTGTTTGCCGTGCTCGAGTGCCCGCCCCGCAAAAGAGAAGTGCAGATGATTGGGCAGGGCGACATAGATCACGTCGACCTCGCTTTGCAGCATCTCGTCGTAGTCGGTCACACACCGGCCAATGTGGTACTGCGCGGCCAGCCGCTCGGCGCGTTCCACGCTGCGCGGTGTGCTCAGAATGGACACGGCCTCGAAGTCCAGTTCGGCCAGATGGGGCAGAAATTCCTGTACAATTTTTCCGGTTCCCAGAATACCCAGGCGTAACATGATACATCACATCCAATTCTTGGTGTATAGCAAAAGTATAGCACATCGCCCGGCGTTTGTCAGGACGAAAAAAAGCCGCACGGCGGGTATGCCATGCGGCTGTGAAACACGGTTATCTGTGCATCGCGTCTGTTAAGTAATTTTCCAGCGTGTCCAGATCGCGCGGACAGGGCAGGTCAGGGGATAACACACCCTTGTTGCACAGACGCTCGAACAGGGAGAGCACGGTGGGCGGGTGCAGATTGGTCTTGTGCAGCGCGTCGTGATCGGAGAATACCACGTCGGGTGCCCCGTGCAGCAGTACCTTGCCCTCGTGAAACAGGATGACCTCGTCCGCCCAAGCGTAGGCGTAATCGACATCGTGGGTGGCCATAATGACCGTGATGCCGGCCTCGGTCATCTGCGCGACGATGCGATTGACCATCTGGGTGTGCTTGGGATCAAGGGCGGCAGAGGGTTCGTCGAGAATGATGATCTCGGGATGCATGACCAGAATGTCCGCGATGGAGACGAGCTTTTTTTGTCCGCCGCTCAGCGCGTGAGTCGGTTTGTCGCGGAACGGGGTGATTTCCAGCGCACCGATGACCGCCTCGACCTCGTCTCTGGCCTGCTGTTCGGACACGCCGAGGTTTAAGATGCCGAACGAGATCTCCTGGTAGACGCTGGCCGAAAAGAGCTGGTTGTCAGGGTCCTGAAAGACGATGCCGACCTTGCTGCGCAGTGCGAGCAGGCTTTTTTTATCGTAGGCGACCGGCTGGCCGTGGAAGTACAGCGTGCCGCGCTGGGGTTTGCAGATGCCGGTGCAGCACAGGGAAAAGGTGGATTTTCCGCTGCCGTTTGCGCCCATCAGGGCGATTTTCTGTCCGCGGTGGATGTCGACGGACAGACCGGACAGCGCATAGGATGCGCCGTCGTCGTAGGAAAAGAAGAGATCCTGTGCTTTTAAGATGACGTCAGTGTTCATATCAAATATTTACTCCAGATGGCCAGCGCGATGAGTGCGCTGTCAAACAGCACGATGGCCAGAATGACCGATTTTTTGGGCGGATGGTTTTCGGACAGCACGCGGATGGTGTCGTCATAACAGCGGGCTTCCATGGCGGTGTACAGCCGGTTGGAGCGCGTGACCGCGCGCAGCATGAGTGCCGAACCGAGCAGTCCGAAGGATTTGAGTGCGGTTTTGTAGTCCCGATTGCCCAGACGGCAGTGCTGAGAAGTGGTGATGGCCGAGGCCGTGTCCAAGAGCACGAAGATGAAGCGGTAGATGAGCAGCATGAGCTCGATGAGCAGCTTGGGACAGTGCAGACGGCGCAGGACTTCCAGAATGTCGGTGATGGGCGTGGTGAAGGACAGGAAATACAGACAGGACACCGCGGACAGCGCGGTCAAAATGAGCTGCACGGCATAGAGCAGGGAGGACATGCTGGTGGTCAGATACCAGTTTCCGAGCGGGATGGCAAAGAGATCCATGGGCGTGCGGCTGATGTGAAAGAGGATGGCGGCGGTGCTCAGAAAGAGAAATGCCAGCGGGATGGTCAGAAATTTGAGGTAACGCAAAACAGGGACTCCTCCCTTTGCGACGGTCAGAGTCCCTGTAACGGCTAAGACGATTCCCGCCACTGCAATGGAACGACTCACCACGCAGATCAGCAGGGTGAGCACTGCAAAGGCGAATTTTTCTCCGGCATTCTCATATCTAAGCTTCGATTGATAACAAAGCTTATCTATGACGATCATGCGAATTTCCTTTCATAGGAGGGTTATTTTTGCTGTTTCATCCATTTTTTGCGCTCGACCAGACGACCCATCACGAAGGCGATCACGCCCACGCCGATGCCGGTCTGAATGCAGAAAAATAGACTTTCGACCTCACCGGGCAGCTCACGGCCGATGGCAGCTTCCAAAATGGGGGTTGCCCAGGGCTCGTAGGAGGCGTTGACCTGTTCGACAACCTGACTGCCTGCGTCATCCGAACCGCCGAACTCCGCATCCTTGAGGACGAAGAGCGGAACCAGTGCGATCAGACAGATGGCCAGAATGATGGCAATGACACTCTTTTTCATATCACTCAGCCTCCCGTAAATATCCGATGGCGCGCAGTTCGGGCGCGGCGTACGATTCCAGACCCATGACGATCAGCACGGTGACCAGACCTTCGATGATGGCGAGGGGAAGCTGGGTCGGTGCAAAGACCAGCAGGAACTTGCCGAATGCGCCGAGGATGGTGGTGTCGGCGTGGTGCGCGAGTGCCAGCTGACCGGCGGTGACGCAGTAGGTGAACAGATCACCGAGGGCTGCGGCCAAAAAGACGCTGACCTTTTTGCTGACATTGCACTTTTTGCACAGCGAGTACACACCGAACGATACGAACGGGCCTGCAATGGCCATCGAGAAGGTGTTCGCGCCCAGCGTCGTCAGACCGCCGTGTGCGAGCAGCAGCGCCTGAAAGAGCAGGACGATCAGACCGAGGATGGAAACCGCGGTGGGGCCGAAGAGGATGGCGCCCAGACCGGTACCGGTCATGTGCGAGCAGCTGCCCGAGACCGAGGGAATCTTCAGCGAAGAAATGACAAAGATGAATGCGCCGGACATGGCCAGCAGTGTGATGAGGTTTCTGCGCTCGCGCAGGGTTTTCTGAATGGACAGTAAACCGGCGATCAGGAAGGGGACACATAAGATGCCCCAGCCGATGCAGTAAGCGGCGGGCAGGTAGCCTTCCATGATGTGCATGGCCTGGCCGATCGGTGCGATGCCGGCCGCGAGGGCAAGCGCACCGGAAAGCGCGATCATGCGTTTTTCTGTGCGGGTGAAGTGGGATTTGCTCATTTTTTTCTGTTCGCTCCTTTCTGGCTTGGACACGTACCGCGTACGGTACAAAAAAACCTGTCAGATCACTGACAGGCCATCAGGAGAACAAGAGGTTTCATTCGCGCAGGCGTGATAGAATTGAGCGCTTGTGAGCCAACCTGTTCTTACACATGGCCATCGTTCGTAACCTGTGTAAATCGCATATACAAGGCAGGTCTTCTGACTTGGGCGTCACAGATGCATTTCGCCTTCCCAGTTTCCCAGTGACATGATAAAATGCAGCTCTTCCCTTACAGCGGCGGGACCGTGTGAGATTTTCACTCAGCTTTCCTATTCTCCTGCACATGCAGGCACCATTGTATATTCAATTCTACTTCAAAGTATATCCTGCCGGTCAGGGCTTGTCAATAAGTTGGCATGGGATTGGGAGAGATAAAGTTGAGCGGAGAAAAAAGGGTTTATATAGACAAACCCCGTCCGGGAAAAGACCCGGACGGGGCAGGAGGAAAAAGTCAGTATAGACTTGCGATGATGTCTACGCAGCGATCGATGCCGAGCGTGCCGCTGTTGAGCGTAATGTCGTAGTTTTGCGCGTGTCCCCACTTCATATCGGTATAGAACCGATGGTAAGCCGCACGGCGCTTATCCTTGTCGCGCAGACGCTGTTCGGGCGAGGATTCGCGCTCGCCGTACACCTTGACGATGCGCTCAGCGCGGAACTTCATGTCGGCATGGATAAAGACTTTGAGACAGTCGGCGGTGTCGCGCAGGATGTAGTCGGCGCAGCGGCCAACGATGACGCAGGGTTCTTTTTCGGCCAGATCGGTGATGATCTTGTACTGGATTTTCCACAGATAATCCTCGTTGGTGGGGCCGAAAGCCCGATTCCAGAGCGCGGAGGACAGACGGCCGCCGGGCGCATACTCACCGGCATCCTTGATGTAGTTTTCGTTGAATCCGCTCTGGGCAGCGATCTGTCCAATGAGCTCGTTGTCGTAGCAGGGAATGCCCAGTTTTTCCGCGGTCTTTTTGCCGATCGTTCGGCCACCGCTGCCAAATTCACGGCTGATGGTGATGACTCGGTTTTTCATATCAAACACACTCCTTTTCCGGTTGCTTGCAGCAATCAAGCGGCCATTTTTTTGAGTTTTTTCATTTCATAGACGATCATAGCCAGCGCGAGGATGAAGGCCAGGGCATCGGCGGTCGGACCGGCCCAGAGCACACCGACAACACCCATCGCCTTGGGCAGCAGCAGGGCGACCGGGACGAGAAACACGATCTGTCGGGACAGCGTGACGACGGCCGACTTGATGGGCTTGCCGATTGCCTGCAAGTAGATGGCGGCGACGGTCTGGAAGCTGTTGAGCGGGCAGAGCATGAGGAAGATGCGGAAGCACTTGACCGCAAATTCATTGTACAGACCTTCCTCGAAGCCGAAGATCGAGACCACGCTCATCGGTGCAAACTGGAAGATAAAGAAGGCGATGATGGCGATGATCTCGGCGGCAGCGATGGCGACTTCAAAGGCGCGCTTGACGCGGTGGAAGTTTTTGCAGCCGTAGTTGAAGCCGATGACCGGCTGTGCACCGATTGCGATGCCGACCAGAATGGACAGCATGATCTGGTTGACCTTCATGACGATGCCCATGGCGGTCAGCGGAATCTCGGAGCCGTAAACCGAAGCCGCGCCATAGACGGCGAGCAGGTTGTTGAAGAGTGCCATCACGATGGTAATTGCAATCTGGGTGATGAAGCTGCTGACACCCAGACTGAGGACGCTCAGACAGACGCGCTTGTGCAGACGCAGCGCCGAGCGGTCGAAGTGGAAGGTCTTGAAGCGGGGAAGATAGAAGATGGAGACGAGAAAGGAGATGATCTGACCCAGAATGGTGGCGATTGCCGCACCGCGCACACCCATATCAAAGATAAAGATGAAGATGGGGTCAAAGACGGTGTTGATGACCAGCATGGCGATACCGGCAATGGTAATCATGACGGCTGCATTTCCCACACCCTTTTTGACGCTGTCCAGATCACCTTCGCCCAGTTTGAGGCTCAGGTAAGCGGCGCCGCCGTCGCCGATGAGCACGGCAAGCGCGAGGGCAATGATGGTGATGGGAAAGACGACGTTTGTCGCACCGTTGCCCAGATATCCGACACCCCAGCCAATAAAAATCTGGTCGACGATGTTGTAGAGTGCGTTTACCACCAGCGAAATGACACAGGGGATGGCGAATTTGACAATCAGCCGACCCACCGGTTCGGTTGCAAACGCACTTTTGTCCTGATGCGAAGCGTGTTCCATTTGTAAAGACTCTCCTTTTCGTATGATTGCATATTAAGTAACTGGTTACGTATTTGCTTAAAAAATCAGACTGCGAGCCTACAGAACATGTTTGGCCCACAGTCTGGGGTCAAAAATATCGATAATCGGGTGATTTTACGAGGATTCCAGGTCGATATTGTTCAAAATCATGCCGATGGTCTGCATCAGCATCTCTTTTTGTTCCTCGGTGAAATTTGCACACAGCTCGGACAGAACCTCGGCGTCATGCGCGAGAATGACCTCGTGAATACCGGCCGATTGGTCGGTGCAGGTGATTTTTTTGTACCTGCGGTCTTTGCTGCTGGGGACACAGCGGACAAATCCCTTGCTCTCCAATCGCTGCAGCAGTTTGGTCATGGCCGGGTGGGTCACGTGCTCAATGCGTTCCAGATCGATCTGGTGGATTTCGGTTTGTCCTGCGGCTTCCAGACGGCTGATCGAGCCCAATACGCGAAGCTGCACCGATGTCAAACCCATCGAGGAGGCTTTTTCATCCATTTTTTTGTGGAATGCCCGATTGATGATTGCAATTTTCAGGCCGAAAGGCATCATGCCCGACATCACTCCATTTCTCACAAATAGGTAACCTATTACCTAGCATAGGAGCTTTGATATGGTTTGTCAAGCGAGGGATGGTTTTGGGGCAGGGAAAGCACATGGGTTTTTATGGAAATCTGAGTTAGCCATTGACAACTTTGTGGGTTGTGGGTATAATAATTTGCGAAACTGTCGCAAATTCGAGATGGGGTGAAATCTTGCCGCGATACAGTACCAGGCAGCGCGAGGCGCTGCTCGCCTTTTTGAATGCACACGGCCACGAGCTGCTGTCAGCCAGCCAGATCGCTGACGGCCTGCGCGCACAGCAGGTCAGCATCAGTGCGGTTTACCGCAATCTGGCCGACCTCGAGCGCGAGGGCAAGGTGCGCAAGCACACGCAGAATGGTTCGCGCACGACCCTGTACCAGTATGTCGTCGCCGATTGCTGCCGGGGACGGCTGCATTTGTGCTGCACTGTGTGCGGCCGGACCGTGCATCTGGAAGACCAGCTGGCGCAAAAGATGATGCGCCATTTTGAGGAGTACGCCAATTTTACCATGAGCCCGGCAGAAACCGTGATTCGCGGTGTTTGCAGCCGGTGTAAGAAAGATTGAACGAACAGGAGGGGACAGCCATGAAAAAACATAAGAGACTGTTTGCGGCATTGCTGGTTTTGGCAGTGGCCATTGTCATGCTGTCCTCGGCGGTTTACATTGCCGTGCAGGCAGACCATGACTGTACGGGTACGGACTGTCAGATCTGTTATCATATTGCAAGCTGCCAGCAGACGCTCAGACAGGCGGCATTGACCGGAAGCGCAGCCGCGGCTGCCGCTGCCGTGACCTATGTCCTGTGCGGCGGACTGCTATGCGCGGCGAGGCTGTTTGCCTCGTGTACATTGGTCTCACTCAAGGTAAAACTATCCAATTAAATACGGGAATCTGTGTATAGGGGTAAAGTCTGCTCATTTGGGGTAGGCTTTTGCGGTGCTGCCGTTACCCTTGTATTTTTATACCCATTTTTCCCGTTTTACCATAATTTTGGAGGTTTTACTGGTATGAAAAAAATCATTGCTGCCGCCACGGCTCTGCTTGTCGCGGCGGGTATGTTCACTGGATGCGGCGCGAGCGAGAAGCCGACTGCACAGGGCGATAAGCTTAAAATTGTCACGACCATTTTCCCCGAGTACGACTGGACACGCGAGATCCTGGGCGACCAGAGCGAGCGGGCGGAGGTCACCATGCTGCTCGACAACGGTGTCGATCTGCACAGCTACCAGCCCACAGCGGAAGATCTGATCAAGATCGCCGAGTGCGATCTGTTTATCTACGTCGGCGGCGAGTCGGACGGCTGGGTCGAGAGTGCGCTGGCGAGCACGTCCAACCCGGAGCGCAAGGTCATCAACCTCATTGACACGCTGGGCGACAGCGTAAAGCTTGAGGAAGTGGTCGAAGGCATGCAGGAGACCGAGCACGACCACGAGGAAGGCGAAGAGCATGACCATGACGACGATCATGCGCATGATGCGGACGAGGAACACAGCGACGCGGATGACCATGATCACGACCATGAAGCCGAGACCGACGAACACGTTTGGCTGTCGCTGAGAAATGCGCAGGCGGTGTGCCAGAAGATTGCCGAAAAGCTCGGAGAGATCGACCCGGAACACGAGCAGGCTTATACCCAAAATGCACTGGCGTATATCGATCAGCTGGCCGCGCTGGATGCCAAGTATCAGGCAGCCGTGGCTGCGGCGAGCAAGAAGACGCTGGTCTTTGGCGACCGCTTCCCGTTCCGTTACCTGACCGAGGACTATGGACTGAACTATTACGCGGCCTTTGTGGGCTGTTCGGCAGAGACCGAGGCCAGCTTTGAGACCATCCGTTTTCTGGCGGAAAAGACCGATGCGCTGGGACTTGGCCACGTGCTGACCATTGAAAATCCCAACCATAAGATCGCCGAGACTGTTGTCGCCAACACGACCGGCAAAAACCAGCAGGTACTGTCGATGAATTCCATGCAGTCGGTCACGTCTAAGGACGTTGCCGAGGGCGCGACCTACCTGTCCATCATGGAACACAATCTGGAAGTGCTGACGCAGGCACTGCAGTAAGGAGAGAACCAAATGCCCCAGCTTACTTGTGAAAATCTGACCGTCGGGTATGACGGCAAAAAGGTGCGGGAGGATGTGTCGTTCGCGGTCGAACGCGGCGACTATCTGTGCATCGTCGGTGAAAACGGCTCCGGCAAAACAACTCTTATGAAGACGATTCTCGGCTTGCAGTCTCCCATCAGCGGAAAGATTCTCATGGGTGAGGGGCTCAAACCGACCGAGATCGGTTATCTGCCTCAGCAGACCGAGGTGCAGAAGGATTTCCCGGCATCGGTGCGTGAGATCGTGCGCTCGGGCTGTCAGAGCCGGTGCGGCCTGCGGCCGTTTTACACCAGAACAGAAAAGCAGATGGCGCAGGAGGCGATGTGTAAAATGCGCATTGACGACCTGGCCGGGCGCTGCTACCGCGAACTGTCCGGCGGTCAGCAGCAGCGCGTCCTGTTGGCACGCGCCCTGTGTGCTACACAGAAGATGCTGCTGCTTGACGAGCCGGTATCCGGTCTGGACCCGGCAGCGACCGCCGAGATGTACCGCCTGATTGAACAGCTCAACCGGGAGGACGGCATCACCATTTTAATGATCTCGCACGATGTCGGCGCGGCGGTCAAGGCCGCAAGCCACGTCCTGCACATCGGAGAGACCACCTTTTTCGGCACCAAGGCGCAGTATCTGCACCACATCGCACAGGAGGGAGGAGAGGACACCCATGTATGAGCTCGCGCAAAAACTCGGCCAGTATTGGCAGTACCCCTTTGTCCGTTACGCCCTGATTGCCGGTGTACTCATCGCGCTGTGTTCCTCGCTGCTCGGTGTGATTCTGGTACTCAAGCGCTTTTCCTACATCGGAGATGGCCTGTCGCACATCGCGTTTGGCGCGATGGCGGTCGCAGCCGTGATGAACCTGACCAATAACATGCCGCTCGTGCTGATCGTCACCATTTTGTGCGCGGTGTTGTTGCTGCGCGGCGGACAGAACGCCAAAATCAAGGGCGATGCAGCGCTGGCCATGATCTCGGTCGGCTCGCTGGCCATCGGCTACCTGATTATGAACCTGTTTTCTACTTCGGCCAATATTTCGGGCGATGTATGCAGCACGCTGTTCGGCTCGACCTCGATTTTGACCCTGTCGGCGTACGATGTTTGGGCGTGCGTCATCCTGGCCATCGTCGTTGTCGTCGCTTTCATCGTGCTGTACCACAAGATCTTCGCCGTGACCTTCGACGAGACCTTCGCCAAGGCGACCGGTATGAAGGTGGAGGCGTACAACCTGTTTCTCGCCGTGCTGACCGCGGTCATCATCGTGCTGGCCATGAATCTGGTGGGCTCGCTGCTGATCTCCGCGCTGGTCATCTTCCCGGCGGTGTCGGCAATGCGTGTTTTTCGCAGCTTCAAGGCGGTCATGCTGTGCGCGGCGGTTATCTCGGTCATCTGCGCCGTGCTGGGTATTTTGACGTCCATCCTCGCAGGTACACCGGTCGGCTCGACCATCGTTGCGGTCAATATCGTCATGCTGATCGTCTTTGCCGTGTTGGGCAAGGTCTCGGAAGGTGCACGCGCATGAGAAAAGTGATCTATGCCCTTGCACTGTGCCTGATGACCGTTTGGCTGAGCGGCTGCGCGGGCGGACAGCAGCCGCCCAAGACCGCAGGGTCGGTGCAGGCGATTTTGGATGCAGCTGAGAAGGACGCGGCATCGGATACCGCGAGCAAACCGGAGACCACGACAGACGCACCGGCATCGGACGCGCCTGCGCCGTCGTCTAACACGGATACGACGGGCGATGTGCTGCCGCAGACCCAGCCCAAGCCCGAAAACATCGGCAAGACCGTCGACCTGACCACCATGAGCAGTACCATGGTCTACGCCGAGGTGTTCAGTATGACACGTTTTCCCGAAGACTATCTGGGCAAGACCATCACGATGCGCGGACAGTTCACCGTGTACGGCAACACCAAGAGCGGAACGCCGTATTTTGCGGTCGTCATTGCCGACGCGACGGCGTGCTGCTCGCAGGGCATCGAGTTTGTCCTTGCCGGGGAACACACCTACCCGGACGACTATCCCAAGGAAGGCGAGGAAATCACGGTTACCGGACAGTATCAGTCGTATGAAGAGAGCGGCGGTGTGTATTATCACCTCGCGGATGCTGAGATCGTATCTGAATAAAAATAGTGCAATCGAAAAAGCCGAGCCCGTTACAGGACTCGGCTTTTGTGTCGGTGGCCTTATGCGGCTGCATGCAGCCTGCGCAATTTTGCCGCAACTTGCCGCAGAATACCGCATTGAAAAGTTTGCCTGTATGATGTAAGATAAGAATAGCTTGTTTGCGGCACCGAGATGCATTCAATCTGGAAGGATGGCATTTCGAAAGCTGTTTGCACCGGATATGGGAGGACATACCAGCAATGCTTTATAATGAACGTGCGGAGCTGATTTTACAGCAGATTCAGCTGCAATCGACCGTAAAAGTCAATGAGCTCAGCCAGCTGCTTCAGGTATCAGTGGATACGGTACGCCGTGATTTGAAGCTGATGGAGCAGAATGGACTGATTAAATGTGTGCGAGGCGGAGCGTGTTTGCCCGAATCGCTGGCCTCGATCTCCAATTTTACCGGCAGAGAGGTCATCCACAGCGATCTCAAGCGCGAAGCGGCACGCAAAGCCCTTGCGTATATCGAGCCGGAAAGCGTGGTTGCGCTCAATTCGGGTACGACCAACACCATTTTGGCGCAGGAAATGGCGTCTATGAATGAAAAATTCACGGTTGTGACCAACAATCACGCGGCGGTCAATATCTTGATGCAGAATCCAAACATCCGGCTGATTGCAGTGGGGGGAATGATCGACGCGCAGGAACAGTCGACCTACGGAACGGTCTGCGAGCAGGAATTTGCACAGTATTATCCGGATATCGCCTTTTTGTCCATCAATGCAATCAATTATAAGAACGGCTATACCGATTTCCGCCTCAATGAAATCGGCATCATCCAGACGCTTGCACGGGTGGCAAAACAGACCATTGCGGTCATGGATTCGAGCAAACTGGGCAAGTGTTCTAAAAGAAAGGCGCTCGAACCCGATCAGGTAGATATTTTAATCATGGACGATCAGGTTCCGCAGAAGACACGCGAAAAATATGCCCAGAAAGGCATCATCATTCAATAATATTGTCATGTGAAGGGAGCAGTGCAAACCGGAAATTACCCGGTCTGCACTGCTTTTTTTCATGCGTTTTACAAACTCTTTTCGCAGCAGCAAAATGCCGTTTTTTGCGGCAAAGTGGAGCGGCAACTGGAGAATTCCCCAAAAACCGAACCGTGGGACGGGACATGCATGAGCAGTTTGGTCAGATAAAGCGGAGAAGTGTATAGATGATCTGGTGCGGAGAATGGCAGAAAGCGATGGAAAATCCGGTATTTGACGGGGAAAAGACGGCGAGCCTGGGTGAGCACTTCTTTTAGGTTTTACATATTGTTTGCTGGAGACTGCTTGTTTGTGCGGCGGCATGGTGGGTATAATCAGCTTGTAAACAGCAAATACAAGCAGTAAACAGCAAAATGACGCAAAACAAGAAATTAGGAGTGTTACATGGATATGGGTAAGACGATTCAGATGGTCGTGTTTGACTGGGCAGGAACGACGGTGGATTACGGTTCCAGCGCCCCGGCAGAGGTATTCAATCGCGTGTTCCGCGCTGGTGGGATGTGCTTTAGCAAGGAGGAGATCAACCGCCCGATGGGCATGGAGAAGAAGGCACACATTCGCGAGATGCTTTCCTCCAAGACCGGCACCGAGCAGTGGGAAAAGATTCACGGCCGTGCATGGACGGATGCCGATGTCGAGCATCTGTACCAGACCTTTGAAGGGGAGCTGTTCCAGGTCGTGACCGCGTACAGCACGCCCATTCCGGGTGTGGTAGAGACCGTGATGACGCTGCGTGAGCAGGGCATCAAGATCGGTTCGACCACCGGCTACACTTCGCAGATGATGGAACAGGTTATCCCGCGTGCGGCAGAGCTTGGCTATCAGGCCGACTGTGTGGTCACGCCCGACGTGACTGGCGCAAGCCGTCCGACCCCGTTCATGCTGTTCGAGTGCATGCGCCGCTTGAACGTGTACCCGCCGCAGGCCGTAGTTAAGGTAGGCGACACCGTGGTTGACATTCTGGAGGGCAAGAACGCAGGCACCTGGACGGTCGGCATTCTGACAGGTTCCAATCTGCTTGGACTGACTCAGCAGGAATGTGAGGACATGGCAGCGGACGAGCTGGAGCGCCGCAAGCAGCAGGCAGCCGAGCGTTACCGCGAAGCGGGTGCAGACTTTGTCATCGACTCCATCCGTGAGCTTCCCTCGGTGATTGCAGAGATCAACCACCGTATGGAGGAGGCACAGGCATGAACCAGTACTATAATCCGGTTCGCACCATCCAGGGCGTGGGCTGTGTCGAGGAGATCGGAGCGCTGCTGCGGTCGCAGGTACCGGAAGGCGCGCAGATTCTGCTGCTGGCCTGGAATGAATCGGTATTTGAGCTGCCGGCATTTGCCGCACTGGACGATACCTACAGCGTACATAAGGTATGTTTCAATGAATCTAACCCGACGGTCGAGCAGCTGTTTGACCTGTTCTGCCAGACCCGGGACTGCATCCCCGCATTTGTGATCGCGGTCGGCGGCGGCAGTATTATGGATGTCGGCAAGGCACTGTGCTGCCTGTACGGCAAGGAGATTGCCGACACCGACGCGCTGCGCCGCATCATTTCCAATAAGGAATACGGCATTCCGGCAGCGCGGTGGATTGGCGTACCGACCACGGCGGGCACGGGCAGCGAGACGACCTGCTGGGCGACCATCTGGGACCCGACCAAGGATTGCAAGCGCTCGATTGAGAGCCGGGACAATTACGCCTGGGCAGCGCTGGTCGATCCCGACCTCGCAGCGGGTATGCCGATCGGTCTTGCGGTCTCGTCCGCACTGGACGCCATGGCACACGCCGTCGAGAGCTACTGGGCGCGTGCGACCAACTGCGTATCGCGTGCGCTGGCATTGCAGGCCGTGCGCACCATCATGGGCGCGATGGACGACCTGCTGGACGGTAAGGCACAGGCGCATGACGCGATGGCACAGGGCAGCATGATGGCCGGTCTGGCATTCAGCAACACCAAGACGACAGCCTGCCACTCGATTTCCTATCCGCTGACCATGCACTATCACATTCCGCACGGTGCGGCAGTCAGTCTGCTGCTGGCGCCCATGCTCGCGGTCAATGCAGCAAAGATTACCAATCTGTCCGCTCTGCTCAATGCCTTGCAGGTGCGCAGCGCAGACGAACTCGAAGACCGCATCCGCGGCTATCTGGCACGTGCCGGTCTGCCGGTCTCGCTGGAAGCCTGGGGTGTGCGCTGGGAAGACCTGCACCATCTGGCTGCACTCGGCCTGACACCCGGTCGCGCAGATAACAACCCGGTCGAGATCAATCCGGAGATGATTGAAACCATTTTGGAGAAGGTATATCCGACCTACGAGATGAGCAAAGGAGCATAACCATGAATTACAGAAAGATGATGAGCCTGCTGGCAGCTTCCGCCCTGACCCTTTCCGCCCTGACCGGCTGCGGCGCAGCCAATGCGGACAGTTCCGAGACCGCACAGGCATCGGCTGGCGGCGAGGACGGCGTGTTCACGATCGCTTACGCACCCAACGAGTCCACTGCCGAGAGCGCGGACGCACGCAACGGTCTGGCAGAGGATCTCAGCGCGGTGTTGGGCTGTGAAGTCGAGGAGATTCAGGCGAGCGACTACAATGCCATCATTGAGGCGCTGCGCACGGGCAGTGCAGACATGGCATATATGGGCTCGCAGGCGCTGGCGCTGGGCGTCGAGCGCACCGATCTGGAACCCATCGTCATGAAGGCCGAGGACGGTGACCCGGAGAAGGCGATTTATCACTCTGTACTGATTGCAAGCAGCTCGAACGATGAAATCAACTCGATTGAGGACATCAAGGGCAAGACCATGGCCTTTGTCGATCCCGATTCCACCTCGGGCAATCTGGTACCCACCGCGGAGATCATCAAGGCATTCCCGGACGACAACCTCAATTCGGACATGCTGCACACCAACGGTGACTTCTTCGAGGCGGTCAGCTTCTCGGGCTCGCATCAGGCTGGCTTGCAGGCGGTCATCAAGGGTGACGTAGACGTTGTCCCGATCTCCGATCAGATTCTGGCATCTGAGATTGCAAACGGTAATGCAGCCGAGGACGATGTCAAGATCATTTATGAGTCGGGTGCAATTCCGGCCGAGGCTATAGTTGTAGCCGAGCACGTCGACGAGGCAACTCGCCAGACGCTGACCGACTTCCTGACCAGCTACGACAACGAGCAGTATGTCACCGATGTCATCAAGGTACCGGGCGCACGCTTTGTCGAGTGCGATATGAGCGACTACGAGGACATCATCGAGCTCAACAAGATCATCAACGAATTTTAATTAAGGATATGGGGCGCAGGAGGCAGAACATGGAACCCATTTTGAAGTTTGAACAGGTATCAAAACACTATCCCAACGGTGTGCATGCCCTCAAAAATGTATCGTTCGAGGTGCACGAGGGAGAATTTATCTCGGTCATCGGGCCGTCCGGCTCGGGAAAATCCACGCTCCTGCGTGCCATCAACCGCCTGATTCCGATCAGCGCCGGAACCGTCAGCCTGGAGGGCGAGGCGGTTTCCGGTCAGCACGGTCGGGGTCTGCGCAGACTGCGCCGCAAGGTAGGCATGATCTTCCAGAATTATAATCTGGTATACAGCCTGTCGGTGCTGCAAAACGTACTGCATGGACGACTGGGCTATATGAGCGGACTTAAGGGCATTTTCGGCATGTACAGCGAGCAGGATAAGCGCGAAGCGCTCGATCTGCTGACCGAGCTGGGCATGGACCAGTTCAGTTATAACCGCGCGTCCGACCTGTCGGGCGGTCAGAAGCAGCGCGTCGGCATTGCCCGCGCCATCATGCAGAATCCGCGCCTGCTGCTGTGCGATGAGCCCATCGCATCGCTTGACCCGTCGAGTGCAAAGACCATCATGGACTTGCTGCGCGACCTGTCGCAGCGGCGCAATATCGCCTGCATTGTCAACCTGCATCAGCTGGACGTGGCGATGAAGTATTCGACCCGCATCATCGGCCTGTGTAAGGGGGAGATTGTCTTTGACGGCCCTCCGGCAGCGCTGGACGAGGCGACGATCGAAAAGATTTACGGCACATCGCGCGAGAATCTGATGATTGGAGGGAAGCTGGATGACGCGAAAAATACCGCTGATTGCGCGTGATCTCAAAAAACTGTACACCGGTTTCCTGATTCTGTGTGTTGTGCTGTTTGCGGTCTGCACGGTGCTGACCGACTTTAGCCCCATGACGCTGTTTGCCAACAGCGACGCGTTCTGGGAATTCATCACCGAGGACTTTCTGCCTCCGGCGCTGCCCAAGGCCAGCCGTATTCCGGGTGTCTTTGAGAGCGTACTGGTGACGCTGGCGCTTGCCATGTCGGCGACCACGGTTGCAGCCATTCTGGCGTTTGTGGTTTCGCTGTTCGGCAGCGAAAAAGTCTCGCCGTTTCCGCGCTTTGCCAAGATCGTCCGCGGATTTGCCACCTTCCTGCGCAACATTCCCGCACTGGTCTGGGCGTTTATCCTGTTTTCCTCGCTGGGTATCGGCACCGGTGTCGGCTTTGTCGCCCTGTGCATCACAAGCTTTGCGTTTATGGTGCGTGCCTTTGTCGAGACCATGGAGGACGTGTCCCAGGACTGCGTCGAGAGCTTGCAGGCAGTCGGCGCGAGCTTCCCGCAGCGCGTCGCGCAGGCGATTCTGCCGTCCTGCCTAAGTGGATTTCTGTCCTGGTTCCTGTACTGCGTGGAGGTCAATATCCGTGCATCCACCATTGTCGGCATGGTTGGCGGCGGTGGCGTTGGCCTGACCCTGTTTTCCTACATCAAGAGCTTTCAGTATGACATTGCGCTGAGTATCATCCTGCTTATCGCCGTGATGGTCATTGCGGTCGATCGTGTGACCAGTAAGCTCCGAAAGGAGATTTTGAAATGAGTGAAAACCATAACGAGTGCATTTCGTTTCCGGCATCCAGACAGGGACGGCACAAGATTCCGGTCAAGTGCCGTCAGCGTAACCGCTTTATTCCGGCATTCCTGATCGGCGTTGCGGTGCTCTCGGTGCTCAGCCTGATTTATCTGGGTATCGATTGGCCCAAGCTGTTCTCGCGTGTGCCCGATATCGGTGTGGTATTCTGGCAGCTGGCGCATCTGGACGTGAGCCGGATGGATTTGGTACTGTCCTCTCTGGTGGAGACCATTTCCATTGCCGTGCTGTCCCTGCTGTACAGCTTGCTGCTCGGTATTGTGTTCGGCATGTTGGCGGCGCGCAATGTCTTCCATGTTCCCATGCTGTCCACACTGACCCAGTCCTTTTTCACCTTCCTGCGTGCCGTTCCCACCCCCGTATGGGTACTGCTCATGCTGGTCTGTCTGGGCATGGGCCCGGAAGCCGGCGTTGCCGGTCTGTGTGTCCATACCACGGCATTTTTCACCAAATCCTTTGCCCAGAGCTTTGAGAGCATCCCGGATGAGACCATCGAAGCGCTGGAAGCCACCGGAACCGGTCGCCTGAGCATCTTTTTCAATGCCGTGCTTCCGGCATCGCTGTCCCAGATTGTAGCCTGGGCGGGCATGCGTCTGGAGACCAACTTTTCCGAGTGTGCCATTTTGGGCATGGTCGGCGCAGGCGGTATCGGCTATGTCATTTCCAACAGCCTGCAAGGGTATGACTACGGCACGGCAGGCGTTGCGATCTTGCTGGTGTTCCTGGTTGCGTACAGCATCGAGCGGGTGTTTGTACGAATCAAGAAGAAATTTTACTAAGCGTTCCCCGTTCTATCTTTACGATAGATCTCTTCTCTCTGCATGGGGCTGACCTTCGGGTCAGCCTCTTTTTTATTGCGTCCATATCATAGGAGGGGAGTGCTTCAAAATTTTTATTCTGATTTTTTGACAACAGGTTGCAAAGAAGTACCGGCAAGAAACCAACAGATTTCCAGCATAGACGCAAAAGTTTTTCGAATACAGGCGTTTGCCGTGCCTGTCTGGCAAAATGTATCTTTTACCGTCGTTTTGGTCAAGAAAAAATTGTGAAAATTGTCGCAAATGAAAATTGACAGATGGGGAACAGAGTGCTATAATCTAGATACTGGTTCTGAATTAAGAATATTGTTCGAAATTCAGAACAAACAAGAGACGGACGTGAGAGCGAAATTGATGATTGCCCGTGTGTGCGATTTCGCGTGAAAATGCCCGTGTGTGTAACATTGCAAATGTTTTATATAAGGATGAAATTATTTAATTGATACAGGAGATGAGAGATCCTATGAAGAAAAAGTATGCCGTAATGGACGGTAACACGGCTGCCGCCCATGTGGCCTATGCCTTCACTGAGGTCGCGGCGATCTACCCGATCACGCCGTCCTCGCCGATGGCAGAAAAGGTGGATGAGTGGTCTGCGAAGGGCAAGAAGAACCTGTTTGGTTCGACCGTAGACGTCATCCAGATGCAGTCCGAGGCTGGCGCAGCAGGTACCTGCCACGGTTCTCTGCAGGCAGGCGCACTGACGACGACCTTTACCTCGTCTCAGGGCCTGATGCTGATGATCCCGGCGATGTACGCGATGGGCGGCCAGTTCCTGCCCAACGTCATGCACATCGCATCGCGCGTTGTCACCTCGAACCATCACTCCATCTTCGGCGATCATACCGACTTTATGACCTGCCGTATGACCGGCTATGCCATGCTGATGTCGTCCTCGCCCCAAGAGGCAATGGACCTCGGCGCAGTTGCACATCTGTCGGCCATCCATGAAAAGTACGCATTCATGCACTGCTTCGACGGCTTCCGCACCTCGCACGAGATGCAGCGCATCGAGACCCTCGACTACGAGGATCTGCGCGGCCTGGTTGACTACGATGCTCTCAAGGCATTCCGTGCACAGGCGCTCAACCCCGAGCACCCGACCAACCGCGGCAACAACGTAAACCCGGACATCTACTTCCAGTGTAAGGAAGGCGCAAACGTCAAGAGCGCGACCGTTCCGGAGACCGTTCAGCACTACATGGACGAGATCAACAAGCTGACCGGCCGTGATTACAAGCTGTTCAACTACTACGGCGCACCGGACGCAGAGGAAGTCATCGTTGTCATGTGCTCGGCTTCCGAGGCACTCAAGGAGACCGTAAACTACCTCAACCAGAATGGCCGCAAGGTTGGTATGGTGCAGATTCACCTGTACCGCCCGTTCTCGGTTAAGCACTTCTCGGATGCCATCCCGGCAACCTGTAAGAAGATCGCTGTTCTCGACCGCTCCAAGGAAGTTGGTTCGGTTGGTGAGCCGGTATACCTCGACGTATGCACCGCACTCAATCAGGCTGGCAGAACCGACATCCAGATCGTCGGCGGCCGTTACGGTCTGTCCTCCAAGGACACCACTCCCGGCCAGCTGGTTGCAGTTTATGACAACCTCGCACAGGACAAGCCCAAGAACAACTTCACCATCGGTATCAACGACGACGTAACCCATACCTCGCTCGACTACACCGAGGTTGAGATGGCTCATCCGGGCCAGGTATCGTGCAAGCTGTGGGGCCTGGGCGGCGACGGTACGGTTGGCGCAAACAAGAACGCCATTACTACCATCGGCCTGACCGCAAACAAGTACGCACAGGCATACTTCTCTTACGACTCCATGAAGTCGGGCGGTCTGACCCAGTCGCACCTGCGTTTTGGCGACGAGCCCATCCAGTCCACCTATCTGGTATCGGCAGCTGATTTCGTCGCTGTACACGCACCGACCTATGTTTCCAAGTACGACACCACCGAAGACCTCAAGGACGGCGGTATCTACCTGCTCAACTGCGCATGGAGCGTAGACGAGCTGGAAGAGCGCCTGCCCGCAAAGGTGAAGCGTGACCTGTACAATAAGCATGCTCAGTTCTACATCATCGACGCCGGCAAGCTGGCCGCTGAGATCGGTCTGGGCAAGCGCACCAACAGCATCCTCCAGGCAGCATTCTTCGCACTGACCAAGGTCATCCCGCTGGATGTTGCAGTCGAGGACATGAAGAAGAATAACTACAACTCCTACTTCAAGAAGGCTGGTCAGAAGATCGTTGATCTGAACAACCAGGCTGTTGACGTAGGTGTGAGCGCAGCCGTCAAGGTAGAGATCCCGGAGAGCTGGGCAAATGCAGTCGATGCTCCGGCGCAGGAGATCGAGGCAACGCCCTTCGTCAAGGAGATCGTACTGCCGATGGATCGCCAGCAGGGCGATAAGCTGCCGGTTTCTGTCTTCCAGAAGCACGGCGTACTCGACGGCACCTGGGAGAACGGCACCTCGGCTTACTCCAAGCGTGGTGTTGCTACCATGGTTCCGAAGTGGGACGGCAGCGCATGTATCCAGTGTAACCGCTGCGCGGCAACCTGCCCGCATGCAGCTATCCGCCCGGTACTGCTGACCGAGGAGGAGAAGGCAAACGTTCCGGCATCCTTCGAGACCGTACCCGCAAAGGGTCTGGGCAAGGACGCTCAGGCATACTCCTACCGCATGCAGATTTCGCCCTACGACTGCCTGGGCTGTGGCGTCTGCCTGACCGCGTGCCCGGCAAAGGGTGCGCTGACTATGACGCCGTTCGACGAGATGAAGCCCGAGCAGGAGAACTTCGACAAGGTAGCCATGAACGAGGTTTACCTCAAGAAGGACGTTATCAGCGATAAGAACATGAAGTCCGTACAGTTTGCAAAGCCCTACTTCCAGTTCTCTGCGGCTTGCGCAGGCTGTGCCGAGACCACTTACATTAAGCTCGTCAGCCAGCTGGTCGGCGACCGCATGTACATCGGCAACGCAGCAGGCTGCTCGTCCGCATACAGCGGCGGCGCTCCGATCCTGCCGTACTGCAAGGACAACCGCGGCTTTGGCCCGGCTTGGGAGCACTCGCTGTTTGAGGACAACGCAGAGTTTGCATTCGGCTTCTACCATGCACAGGACGCAATCCGCAAGGAGATCATCGTCCGTCTGGAAGCGCTCAAGGAAGCTGGCGTAGCAGCCCCCGCAATCGACGCATACCTCGCAAACTGGGAAGACAAGGATCAGTCCCGTAAGGTATCTGACGACCTGATCGCAGCGATGGAAGCTGCTGAGCAGACTCCTGAGACCCAGTTTGTACTCGAAAACAAGGAATATCTCGCTAAGAAGTCCGTATGGGCAATCGGCGGCGACGGCTGGGCATACGATATCGGCTTTGGCGGTATCGACCACGTCCTCGCACAGAACCAGGACGTCAACCTGCTCGTACTCGATACCGAGGTTTACTCGAACACCGGTGGTCAGTCGTCCAAGGCAACCCCGACCGCAGCTGTTGCGAAGTTCGCATCTGGCGGTAAGCACATCGCCAAGAAGGATCTGGGCGCAATCTTCATGAACTACGGTTATGTTTACGTCGCTCAGGTTGCAATCGGCTACGATCAGGCACAGACCCTCAAGGCTATCCGTGAGGCAGAGTCCTATCCGGGTCCGTCCATCATCATCGCATACTGCCCGTGCCTCGAGCAGCATATCAAGGCTGGCATGAGCTGCACCCAGAGCGAGATGAAGAAGGCAGTCGAGTGCGGTTACTGGCAGACCTACCGCTATGATCCGCGCCGCACGGCTCAGGGCCTCAATCCGTTCCAGCTGGATTCTCCCGAACCGGACACCAGCAAGGTGATGGATTACCTGATGGGCGAGAACCGTTACGCATCGCTCAAGAACAACTTCCCGGATCGTGCAGACGCACTGTACGAGAAGGCAGTTGCCGACATCGAAGCACGCTACAAGAAGTATCGTAAGCTGGCAGACGAGTCTGCCGACTGATCGGATGCACTGCCCAAATTTCGGCTATAAGGCGGTATCACGTTGACGCGGCTTGCTATGCTCCGTGAAAACATCTCCTACTCTTCCAATGAAAAGCAACCCTCACCAAACTGCGTAAGCCAACAGAACCGATATATATGAACCGAAACGCAGTTCCTCTTTTCAATTCAACCTGCACACCGCGTTAACCTACCGCCTTTTATGGCGAAATTTGATCGAAGTACAACCGCATAGGCAAAACGATACATTTTGCATAAAAAACGCATCCCCCAACGTGATGATTCTCGCGTTGGGGGATTTTGTATGTCTGTAAAAATAATATCGCGCAAAAAAGAAGAGGTGCTGCTGTGTGCAGCACCTCTTTTGCGTCGGTTTTTATTGCAGTTTGAGGGTCATAATCAGCTCGCCGGCCTTGACGGTCGAGCCTTCCTTGATGAGAACCTGATCGACCGTACCGCGGATGCGGGCGACGATGTTGATTTCCATCTTCATGGCCTCGATGACCGCGACAACCTGGTTTTCCTCGACCGGGTCGCCCGGCTTGACGTTGAGCTTGGAGATCATGCCGGGGATGGACGAGCCAACCTGGCTCTTGTCGTCGGGGTCGGCCAGGGTAACCGGACGCACCTTGGATACAGCGTCCTTATCGGGCACAGCGACCTCGCGGCGCATACCGTTGAGCTCGAACTGCACGTTGCGCGTGCCGTCCTCGTTCATATCGCCCAGACCAATGTACTTGATGACCAGGGTTTTGCCGTCTTCAATGTTGATCTTGGTGGTCTCACCGAGTGCCATACCGTTAAAGAAGACGTGGCTGCCCATGCGCATGATGTAGCCGTAGGACTGGCGATAGCGGCAGTAGTCCTCGACAACCTTGGGGTAGAGGCACCAGGAGATGACCGAGCGGTTGGTGGGATTGGGCGAGAACTTTTCCACTTCACGGCGTGCCGCGTCGAAGTCGATCGGCGGCAGCAGTTCGCCCGGACGGCAGGTGATGGGCTCTTCACCCTTGAGCACGATCTTTTGCAGATCTTCGGGGAAGCCCCACGAGGGCTGACCCATCATGCCCTTGAAGTAGGCGACGACCGAGTCGGGGTAGGTCAGTGCGCTGCCGCGCTCGAGGATATTTTCCGGGGTCAGACCGTTCTGCACCATGAAGATTGCCAGGTCACCGACCATCTTAGAGGAAGGCGTAACCTTGACAATATCGCCCAGCATGTGGTTGACCGAAACATACATGTTTTTGACATCCTCGAACTGGTGAATCAGGCCAAGACTCTCGACCTGAGAGCGCAGGTTGGTGTACTGACCGCCAGGCATCTCGTAGCGGTAGATGTCGGTCGAGGGATTGCGGATGTCGGCCTCGAACTGGGTATAGCGCTTGCGCACATCCGACCAGTAATCGGACAGGCACTGCAGCTGATGCGGGTCAAGGCCGGTGTCACGCGGCTGACCCTGCAGGGCGGTGACGATAGCGTTCATAGACGGCTGGCTGGTGGTCGAGGACATGGAGTCGATCGCGCAGTCCACGATGTCTACACCGGCCTCGGCTGCCATCAGGTAGGTTGCAACCTGGTTGCCCGAGGTGTCGTGCGTGTGCAGATGGATGGGCAGACCGACCTCGTTTTTGAGTGCGGTGACCAGCCTCTTGGCCGCGTAGGGCTTGAGCAGACCGGACATGTCCTTGATGCACAGCAGGTGCGCACCGCGTTTTTCCAGTTCCTTGGCCATATTGATGTAATACTGCAAGGTGTATTTATCGCGCTTGGGGTCTAAAATATCGCCGGTGTAGCACATGGTCGCTTCGAGCAGCTTGCCCTGCTTGAGTACCTCGTCCATGGCGATTTCCATGCCCGGAATCCAGTTGAGCGAGTCGAAGACGCGGAATACGTCGATGCCCGACTGTGCGGCCTCGCGGACGAAGGCGCGGATGAGGTTATCCGGGTAGTTGGTGTATCCGACCGCGTTGGAGCCGCGGAGCAGCATCTGGAAGGGAATGTTCGGAATCTTCTTGCGCAGCAAGTCCAGACGTTCCCAGGGGGATTCGTGCAGGAAGCGGTAAGCCACGTCGAAGGTCGCACCGCCCCACATTTCCAAAGAGAAGCAGTCGTTGAGGATCTCTGCCGTGCCGGGTGCGCCCTTGACCATGTCACGGGTACGCACACGGGTGGACAGCAGCGACTGGTGCGCGTCGCGCATGGTGGTATCGGTGATCAGCAGCTTTTTCTGATCGAGTACCCAGTCGCGCACGGCTTCGGGACCCTTGGTGTCAAGCAGCTGCTTGAGACCGGTGCACTTCGGCGGCGTGCTCTGGTAGGGTGGGAAGCGCGGAATGTCCAGCTGACGGCGCTCGGCAGACGGATTGTCCACCTGAATCTGTGCGATGTAGCGCAGTACCTTGGTAGCGCGGTCACGGCCGGTCTGGAACTCGAACAGTTCGGGCGCTTCGTCGATGAACTTGGTGTGACACTTACCGGCGCGGAAGGTCGGGTGGTTTAAGATGTTGGTGACAAACGGGATGTTGGTCTTGACACCGCGGATGTGCTCCTCGCTGATGGCGCGCAGCGCCTTGCGGCAAACCATGTCAAAGGTGCGGTCCCAGCAGGTGACCTTGACGAGCAGTGAGTCGTAATAGGGCGAGATGGTCGCGCCGGTGTAGGCGTTGCCGCCGTCCAGACGCACGCCGAAGCCGCCGCCCGAACGGTAGGAGGTAACGCGGCCGATGTCGGGTGCGAAGTTGTTGGCCGGGTCCTCGGTGGTGACGCGGCACTGGATGGCATAGCCGTCCATGCGCAGGTTGGACTGATCGCCCATGCCGATTTCGGGCACGGACAGCGGTGCGCCCTGCGCAATGAGAATCTGTGCGCGCACGAGGTCAATGCCGGTGACCATCTCGGTGACCGTGTGCTCGACCTGAATTCTGGGGTTCATCTCGATGAAATAGTGGTTGCCCTGCTTGTCCACCAAAAATTCCACCGTACCGGCCGAGATATAGCCGATATGACGGGCAACCTTGATGGCATCCTCGTACAGCGCCTGACGGGTTGCCTCGGGTACCGACCAGGCCGGTGCGAACTCGACGACCTTCTGGTAGCGGCGCTGGAGCGAGCAGTCGCGCTCGCCGAGGTGGACGATGTTGCCGTACTGATCACCCAGCACCTGTACTTCTATGTGCTTGGGCTCGACGAGGTACTTCTCGATGAAAATATCTTCATTGCCGAACGCCTTCTTGGCCTCGCTCTTGACGCGCTCGAAGGCGGGAGCGACCTCTTCCGGGGTATCACAGCGCCGCATACCGCGGCCGCCGCCGCCACCGGCTGCCTTCAGGATGACCGGGAAGCCGAACGAGATTGCCTTTTCGAGCGCTTCGTCTGCGTCGCGCAGCGGCTCGGTGGAACCGGGAATGGTGGGGACACCGCAGGCCTGTGCGATGGCTTTAGCCGTCAGCTTGTCGCCCATCTGGGAGAGGATGTGCGACGGAGGGCCGATGAAGGTGATACCGGCTTCCTCACAGGCGCGGGCAAAGTCCGCGTTTTCGCTCAGAAAGCCGTAGCCGGGATGGATGGCATCGACGTCGTGGTGCTTGGCCAGATCGATGATGGACGGGATGTCCAGATAGGCCTCGAGCGGACTTTTGTTTTCACCAATGAGATAGGCTTCATCAGCGCGGGTGCGGAAGAAACCATAGGTATCTTCGTTGGAATAGATTGCGACAGTGTGCAGTCCAAGATCGTAACAGGCGCGAAAGATGCGGATTGCAATTTCGCCCCGGTTGGCAACCAGAACTTTACGGAATGAGCGCTCGGTCATATGGAATACTCCTTTCTGAAAGTGGGGTCATCAACTGGATGCGCGTGCGCAGGCGCAGCGCTTGTCAATCGGGAGGTGTCTGGCGGAAGCTCTGCATTTTGCGGACGATGGTCGAGGCATTGATGCCCAGCGCCGCGGCAGCCTTTCGGGTCGAGCCGTACTTGGCGAGTGCCTTTTCGATGAGCGATTTTTCCACCTGTTCCACAGCATCGCGCAGCGGAATGATGTGCTCGAAGTCAAAGGACTGCTCCTCAGCTGTAGTGAAGAACTTGTCGGGCAGGTCCTCACGGGTGATGATATCACCCTGTGACACGATCATCAGATTTTCCACCTGATTTTCCAGCTCACGCACGTTTCCGGGCCAGGGGTAGCGCTCGAACAGCGGGAAGATTTCCGCCTGTACGCTCTTTTGCATGCCGTATTTCTGGTTGAAGATGCGCAGGAAGTGGTGAATGAGCGGGATGATATCCTCCTGACGCTCGCGCAGCGGCGGGATCTGGATGGAAACGACGTTTAAGCGATAGTACAGGTCTTCACGGAAGGTGCCCTCGTGTACCATCTGCCGCAGGTCGCGGTTGGTCGCGGCGAGGACGTGCACATCGAGCGGAATGGGATGCGAGCCGCCCACGCGGGTGATCTCCTTCTGCTGTAAGACGCGCAGCAGCTTGACCTGCAAGTGCAGCGGCATCTCGCCGATCTCGTCGAGGAAGATGGTGCCGGTATTTGCGGCTTCAAACAGACCTTTTTTGCCCTTGCTGTCCGCACCGGTGAAGGCGCCTTTTTCATAGCCGAACAGTTCGCTTTCGAGCAGGTTTTCCGGGATGGCGCCGCAGTTGATGCGGATGAAGGGCTTGCCCTTGCGCGGACTGTTTTCCACAATGGTTTCGGCGATCAGCTCTTTGCCGGTGCCCGATTCGCCCAGAATGAGCACGGTTGCGCCGTCGTAGGGGGCGACGCGGTGGGCGAGCTCGATGACCTTGCGGAACGACTGGCTGTGTGCGATGAGCTTGTCCAGTCCATAGCGCGAACGCATCTCGTCGATTTGCTTTTTCTGAATGCGGATGACCTCGTCGTAGTCGCGCAGGCTGTCGCGCATGCGGCTGAGTGCGGTTACGTCGCGCACGTTGTTGACGATGTATTGGATATTGCCGTCACGATCCAAGATGGGGGTTGCGGTTGCGAGCACGTCCAGACCCGTGCGGTAGTTATGGCTGGTGTGGGTGGCGCGCTGTCCGGTTTTCAGGGTGCGCAGAATGACAGAATCCGAAAAAATGTGTTCATCAAGCAGTTCCTGTGTGGTTTTGCCTTCCAGATCGCGCTTGCTCACGCCGAGCAGAGCTGCGTTTGCCGTGTTGGCGTACAGGATACGGCCTTTGCCGTCGGTAATCCAAATTCCATCAAAGGAATGTTCGAGGATTTCCATTAAACTGTCATACGGAATGATCATTTTTCCCTCCTTGGTGCGATGCGGAATACCATTATATAAAGTATAACATATAGCCGAAGTTTTGACAAAATGCCTGCCGCAAAAATTTACGGCAGGCATTCATGTGCGAACTTATCCGAACTTATCCGAGCAGTCCCATCATCTGGGGCAGGAAGAGCGAGATTTGCGGGATGTAGGTAATGATGATCAGAACGACGATCATAGCGCCGATCCACGGCCAAATGGTTTTGGCGAGTGTCTCGAACTTAACACGCGAAATTTCGCTTGCCATGAAGAGGTTTGCGCCGAGCGGCGGGGTGATGAAGCCGATCGCAAGGTTCAGAATCATAATCATACCGAAGTGAATCGGGTTGATGCCGAGCGCGGTTACGATGGGCAGCAGGATGGGGGTCAGGATAATGATAGCAGCGTTGGTCTCCATGAACGTACCGACCAGCAGGAGCAGCAGGTTAATCAGGATGAGCAGCAGGACGGAGTTCGAGGTGATGCCGAGGATGCCTTCTGCGATCATGCTGGGCATCTGGGTGATTGCCAGAACGCGGCCGAAACCGGTGGATACGCCGATGATGAACATAACCGGTGCGCTGATGATGACCGAGCGGAACGCCATGTAGGGGATATCGGACAGCTTAACTTCCTTGTAGACGAATACGCTGATGATAACGCCCAGAACACAGCCGGCAGCAGCGGCCTCGGTGGGGGTGAAGATACCGCCGTAGATACCGCCGAGGATGATGACCGGAACCAGGAAAGAGGGGATTGCCTCTACGATGGTCTTGATCCAGTCCTTTGCGGTGTACTTGACATAAACCGGCTTGTAGCCGCGCTTACGGCAGGACAGTGCGCAGTAGATGCACAGGACAGCGCCGACCAGAATACCAACCGGGAAGCCGGCGGTGAACATTGCGGTAACCGAGCAGCCGGCAGCGATCGCATAGACGACCATGCAGATACTGGGCGGGATGATGGTACCGATGGTACCAGCGGTAGCGACCAGAGAAGCGGAGTATGCGCGGTCGTAGCCGGCTTCCAGCATCTCAGGAATCATAATCAGACCGATTGCAGCAACGGTTGCAGAACCGGTACCGGAGATTGCAGCGAAGATCATGCAGGCAACGATGGAAACGATGCCCAGGCCGCCGGTGCGGTTGCCAAGCGAGAGTTTTGCAACGTTGATCAGACGCTTGGAGATACCGCCCTTGCCCATGATGTCACCGGCGAAGGTGAACAGCGGGATAGCAACCAGAGTGAAGGAGCTGAAGCCGGACATGATAGCCTTGGTGAAGCTCTCGAGGGAGAGCGGTGCGTCGCCGAAGATCAGGAACATCGAGGCGAACGACTGGGAGACTGCAATCGGGAACGAGCAGGCCAGCAGTAAAATAAATGTGACAAACAGTGTAGCAATCATGCTTCCTTACCTCCTTCGTGGCTGTACTTCTTTTCCTCTTCGACCAGCTCAGCATTCATGTGCTGTTCCTCGTCGTCGCGGAAGTACTTGGGCATGAAGCAGATCTTGGTTGCGCCGGAGTACAGACCGCCGCGGTTTTCAAACAGCTCGTAGGAAGCGCCGAAGTGGCGGATCTTCCAGACGATGGTCTGAAGCAGACGGATCATGGAAAGGAAGTAGCCGACAACGGCTGCGGTGTAGCAGACGTTGAGGGAGACCTGTACGGAAGCTGCCATGTCGTTGTACTTGGCTGCGGTCATCACGTTCTGTACTGCGCCGTACAGGAACAGACCCATCAGCACGAGCATGGAAACGTCGATCAGCAGAACCAGAGCCTTGCGGGGCTTTTCGGGCAGCATGTTGCGCAGGAAATCTACGCTGATCTGGCGGTTGTTGCGGAAGGCATAGGAGATGCCTAGGAAGCACAGCCAGACGAACATGAAGGTGGCAAATTCTTCGCCCCAGGCAAAGCCGGAGCCCATGAAGAAACGAAGGATGACCTGCAGGCAGATCAGGCAGGTCATGGCGATGAAGATCACCATAATCAGCAAAGGCTCAAAGTTGATATCGAGCCATTTTAACGTTTTTTTCATATTGATTTCTCCCCTATCTCAATTCGATCAAAACCTTAGCGGGCTTCGTCTACGTAAGCCATGACCGTGTCAAAGGCTTCCTGACCGCAGATACCAACGATGCTTTCCTCGGTGATACCGCCCATGATTTCGCGCATCTCCTGGAAGGTCTCGGGCGGCAGCTCGTTAAACTGCGTGCCATGCTCTTCCTCTAGCTGCTTCATCAGTTCGTTGGTCTGACGGATCATCTCTTCCTGCTGGAACTGCTCGGCGATTTCTACTTCGCCCAGGATGAACTCACGATCCTCGGGATCGAGTCCTTCCAGCCATTCCTGATTTGCGACCAGGATATCGGTCGAGAAGACGTGCTGAGTCAGGGTGACGTATTTCTGAACCTCGTAGAACTTGGACTCGGAGAAGCTGGTCAGTGCGCCTTCCTGACCGTCGATGAGCTTCTGCTGCATCGCGGTGAATAGCTCGTTCCAGGTGACCGAGCTCAGGTTACAGCCGACAGCTTCCCAGGCTGCGATCTGGATGGGGTTATAGCCACGGATCTTGAGGCCCTTCAGGTCGCTGAGCTCTTCAATCGGACCGCGGTTGTTGGTCAGATTGCGGAAGCCGAGCGGGAAGAAGGCCACGCCCTGCAGGCCCTGCTTGTTGTATGCGTCCAGAATGTACTGTCCGCCTTCACCGTTGCAGAAGCGCAGCGCATGATCCATGTCATCAAACATGAAGTACTGGTCAAAGGTTGCCAGTGTGGGGATTGCGGTGTTGATGTTCATGGGGTTTGAGGTTGTCATGTGCACGTCGCCGATGCGGCACTGATCGATGCCGTCGGTTTCGTTGCCGAGCTGACCAGCCGGGAAGAGCTGTACTTCCATCTCACCATTGGACTTTTCTTCAATGTTCTGCTGAAGAAGTTTGAGCGCCTGAATGGTCGGACTGGTTTCACCAGAAATTGCGGTCGAGATACGGATGACCTGTTTGTCGTCCCCGTCTGAGCCGCAGCCAGCCAGCAGAGTTGTGAGCGACACGGCCAACGGACCGGCGACAACCCTTTTTCCAATCGATGTCATAGTGAATTCCTCCTCAATTTTGTGGGTTTGGAAGTTCCGCCGGACGCAAACGGCGAACTTCATCCAAAATTCCTACACCCCTGCAATTAGCCGAATTGATGCCAACATGTCATAAATTGAGGAAAGGAGACATTTTTTGTAGCAGGTGTCAATGCAGAGTGGGGGAGATTGTGCAATATGTATATGAGAAATGCAGATTCTATACAGAGAATTTACAATATGTGCAAGAGTGAAACACCGGTGATGCAGTAATGCAACAGGATAGCACAAAAGGACATCTTCGAAAGATGTCCTTTTGCGCGTTAAAGATAGGTGTATGTGGTGAAGGAAGTAGAAAGCAATGTATGGAGTAGAGAGTGAGTAGCAATGAGGATTACTTGGAGATTTTGCGCTCGTCGGCGACGCGCATCATGGCGCGGATGTTCTCCAGCGGTACCTGATTGATCGAACCGGCAGCGCTCAGCACGCAGCGGGGATTGCCCTGGAACGAGTCGATGACCTGGTTACATACATCGATGGTCTGCTCGACGGTGTAGCCTGCCAGCTCGACCGGATTCAGACCGCCCATAACCGTGACCTGATTGCCGCAGCCCTCGGCAGCCTCCAGCGGCTGAAGTACGGGGCCGTACTGCCAAGCGGAGAATCCGCCCTTGGGGATCTGGGAAACGATGTGGCGGGTGGTCGAGTCGTTGTGCAGCCAGCGCTGGGTGTTGGGGAACTCAGCGAACAGCTTTTCGTAGGTGGGGATGATCAGTTCCTCGTACATCTGGGGATTGAGGAACGCGGACAGGTCATCGCAGACCAGAACGTGATGCAGCGGTGCACCGAGGATCTTTTCCTGTGCGTGCAGGAAAGCGATCTGGGTTTGGATGACAACGTCGAGCAGGGCGTCGACCATTTCGGGCTCTGCAATGGTGTCGGCACAGAAATCGCTGATGCCGCGCAGCTGTGCAGCAACGGTGAAGGGACCCATGATCGGATGGGCGTTGACCTTCATACCCTTGGGGCAATGCTGTACCATGTACTCGAGCTGTTCGAGTGCGATGCGCATGTAGTTATCGCCGTAGGGATCGGCGGGTTTAATCTTGATGACATCCTCGTACTCTTCGATTTCGGCCTCGTGTACCGAGATAAAGCCGTGCGAGTCGAAGCGAACCTGGCCGCCCAGACCGCTGCACTCAGCGACTGCGCCGACGTCGGGCATGAGGTTGCCGCAGTTGTCGATCTTGTCGAGAACCTCCAGCTGTGCTTCGAGCATCACAGCCGGATTATGGAAGTATTCGTTGAGGGGAACATTGCTGTGCTTGTGGAAGAATGGATAGGTGTAGAAATTAAAAACAGCGTGGCTGTCGATGGGTGCGCCTGCGATGCTATTGCGCAGACGTTCAGCATTGCGCTCTCTTAATGTAGACATAAGGATACGTCCTTTCTCCGCTCTTTTCTCAAATTTTCTCAAATTCCGTATCATGTATCTTTGTTGGAACCGATCGATCTAAGACATCCGGAAAACGGCTTGTCTGTTCCCGAGATAACTTCTGCCTTTATTCTAGCACCGGAAATTCCCCTTGTCTTGTGCCATTTTTTGCCAAATACATGGAAATTTTGCTGAGTTGCTGTCGAAGTGATGCGTGTATGCAACGATGTTGCAGCAAAGCAGCAACACCGGGGAAGGAATGGACGTGAAAGCCGATAGACCAAAGGAGAGACGCAGATTTGAAGGGGAGCGGTATGAGCAAGTTGACCGAGAATCAGAAACGAAATTCGTGTAGAAAGGAGAAAATAGCATGGAAAAGAAAAAATGATTGCGCTATCATATGGATGATAGTACAATGAAGAAAAAGAAGGAGGTCGGGCGATGGCGAGGAAGGCACAGCCTGCAGGCGGATATGCAACAGGCAAGGATGTAGCGCAGCGCGCGGGGGTTTCTACCATTACGGTATCGCGCGTTTTCAACCCGGCATGGGAAGGAAAAATTCGACCGGAAACGGTAGAACGTGTACGGCAGGTTGCGCAGGAACTCAATTATCGACCCAATGGCGTGGCGCGCAGTCTGGTCAATCGACGTACTAATATTATTGCGGTTGTCATCGGACAGAGCGCAGGATTCTTTTACTCGGAGATCCTGACCGATCTGGTGCGGCGCATTCAGAAGAGCGGCCGGCAGGCGCTGGTTTTCTCGCTCGATCTATATGATGATGTCGCCCGGATTTTGGAGCAGGTCGCCCAGCATCGTGTCGATGCGGTCGTGGTCACATCCTCGGCCTTGCGCACCGATGTCATGCGTCCGCTGGAAGATATGGGCATGCCGGTCATCCTGTTTAAGCGATCGGCCGAGCAGACCAACATCAGCGGGATTTGGTGCGATGAGCGCCAGGGCGCCTTGCTGGCAGCCGATTGTCTGCTGCGTACGGGATGCCGTCAGATCGGCATTGTCGCCCACCCGCACGGCGGAACCGGTCGTGCGCAGGCGTTCGCCGAGGAGCTGACGCGGCAGAACATCACCCCGGTACAGACGGTGTGGGGCGATTACAGTTATGAATCCGGCCAGCAGGCAGCGAGAAAGCTGCTGACCGATCATCGGCTGGATGCGATTTTTTGTGAAGAGGATACGATGGCGATGGCGTGTCTGGACGTTGCGCGTCAGGAATTCGGACTGCGCGTGCCGGATGATCTGGCCATCATTGGATTTGATAACAACACAGCGGCAGCCCTGCCGGCTTACAATATTACAACGGTTGCCCATCCCATCGTGGACATGCTCGATGCGCTGATGGAGGCCATTGAGCAGGTGACGTGCGATCCGCATACGCCGGTGCGCCGTCAGTTTGAAATGTCGCTGCTGGAGCGGTCAACCACAAAGTGACCGTTTGGGACAAACAGGAGCAGTCTTTCGCAGGAAAGATTGCTTTACACAAAAATGATAACGCTATCATTTGGAGGTGAATGACGTGGAGATCGGATTGTGTGCGGATTTGCACGTCGGTTTGAATCAGCAGCAGGTACAGTCACTGCAAATGCTGGTGCTCAGCACGACAGAGCTGGAAGCGATGCTGCGGGAAGAAGAGATGGACAATCCATTTTTTGAACTGCGGGAGAGCAGCGTGATCGAGCAGCAGGCAGCATGGCTGGACAGCAGCCGCCGTCCGCGCACAACACTGGCAGCCGAGGATGAGACCTTGCGGCAGCTGGCTGCACCCGAGGATGACGCGCTGCGCAATCACCTGTGGGCACAGATTGATTGGGATGCACACACACCGGATGAACAGAGATTGCTGCAAATCCTGCTCGAATGTCTGGATGAACAGGGCATGCTGACCGACTCGGCGCAGGAACTGGCAAAGAGTACCGGATACGCGGTGCACATGGTCGAACGAGCGCTGGAAGTTCTGCGCGGACTGGAACCGGCTGGTGTTGCAGCCGAGAGCGTGGGACATTGCTTGATGTTGCAGCTCGCGCGACAGGGAGAACAAGACCGCGCCAAGCTGGACGCGGTGCGCAACTGTCTGGAAGATCTGGCACGCGGCCGATTCGGCGTGGTGGCGCAGAAATGCGGGTTGCAGCCGGCGCAGGCGCGCGACCTGCTGCGCCGGGTAAAACTGCTCGACCCCAACCCGACCGCAGCCTTTCAGACCCAGCAAAGCCGGTATATTTTGCCCGATGTCATCGCCGAACAGAACGAGGACGGCTGGACGATTGAGATTAACGATAAATGGATGGGCAGCGTTGGCCTGAGCGACTATTATTGCCGCATGGCGCATCAGTCGGACGACCCGCAGCTGCGTGAGTACGCGGTGAAAAAGATCGCCCATGCGAAATTTGTGATTTCGTGCGTGGAAAAGCGGCGCAGCACACTGGAACGCGTGGTACGCTGCATCGTACAAAAGCAGGAAGGCTACCTGACCGGTCAGGGAACGTTGCAGCCGTTCAGCATCCGCGACATTGCACACCAGCTGGACATGCACGAGTCCACGGTGGGACGCGCCATCCGCGGCAAATATCTGCAATGCCGGCGCGGCTGTTTTGCACTCTCCCGACTGCTGACCGCAGTGGTCGGAGAGAGCGGCAGCAAGACGGTCGGCAAGGCCGAAGTGCTCGAGCGCATGCGCCACATGATTCAGCAGGAAGATAAGAAAAACCCGATGAGCGACGAGACCATCTGCGCAGTGCTGACCGCACAGGGCGTGCGCATCTCGCGGCGCACGGTCGCAAAGTATCGCGAGATGATGGGCATTGCCGGTATGTTTCAGCGCAGAGTGGTCTGACTTGGCACGAAAAATGCTGTCAGGTACGGTGAGAATATTTGCCGGGATACACAAGGAGGAATCGGTGTGGAAATCAAAAAAATTGGTGTAATCGGCACGGGAAACATCGGTGCGTGTCAGGCAACACTGATCGTCGGCAATGGCATCGCGTGCAGCGTGATTGCGCACTCGGAAGCGGGTGCCGAGCGATGCCGGGAAACCGTGCGGCGCAACTTTGAGACGTTCATCGAACATGGACTGGCGACCGAGCGCAACCGGGACGCAGCGATGGAGCTGCTGACCATCAGCCATTCGTATGATGCGCTGGCCGGTGCCGATCTTGTCTTTGAGGCGGCAGCCGAAGATCTGAATGTAAAACATGCGATCCATGCGGCGGTTGAGGCGGTAGTCGATGCAGACACGCCGATCGCTTCGACGACCTCGTCCATTCCGGTCGATGACCTGTGTGCAGGCATGCAGCACCCCGAGCGCATGCTGGTCGCGCACCCGTTCCAGCCGGTACACATCCAGCCGCTGGTCGAGCTGGTCGGCGGCAGCTGTACAGCACAGGCTGCGCTCGAACGCACCTACGAACTGCTCATCGCCCTCGACCGCAAGGTGGTACGGCTCAAAAAGAGCGTTCCGGGCTTTGTGGTCAACCGTCTGGCGCAGGCTATGTTCCGCGAATCTCTCTATATGATCGAGCAGGGCGTTGCGGATGCAGCAGATATCGACCTTGCCGTTCGCTATGCGGTTGGTATGCGCTACGCATCCATCGGTCTGCTGGAATATTTTGACGACGTTGGATTTGATTTGGAGAAGGCGATTGCACAGACCGTTTATCCCGATCTGTGTGCTGTTGACAGCGTGCAACAGATCGTGCAGGACGGTATCGCAGCCGGAAATACCGGTCGACGCGCCGGTCGTGGTCTGTATGACTGGTCGAAAAAGGACGACGCCGACTATTTACGCCGCAAAACGGCTCCGTTTTTGAACGATATTCACTGGAAGCTGCCCGAGTAAGAAGAGGAAATGCATGCGCGTTGCGTGAATGCAACACCGTGATGCGAGGGTGCAGCGAATGCGGCAGGGGAACAGAGAAAATTCCCCGAAAAAACCGGAAAAATCCCCCAAAACAGACTTGGCACGAAAAATGCTGTAACACAGTAAATGAAAACACCGTCCGAAAAAAGATGGACGAGAGATGTAAGCCCTGAGGGGCGTGGAGGCGATACCATTGCGGGACAATTTACTCAAACAAAAAATTAAAAACGGCGAGAGCGCAATCGGCACATTTGTAAAGATGACCGATCCGTCGGTCGTCGAGGTGCTGGCGCTGGCCGGTTTCGATTTCTTTGTACTCGATACCGAGCATGTAGCCATCGACCGTGAGCAGCTGCTCGGCATCCTGCGTGCAGCGGAAGCGTTTAACATCACGCCGCTCGTTCGTGTCAGAGAGAATCAGCAGGTCGAGATTCTGCAGAATCTGGATCTGGGCTACATGGGCGTACAGGTGCCCAACGTAGACACGCCCGAGCAGGCAAAGCGCATGGTTGAGAGCGTCAAGTACACACCGCTCGGCGTGCGCGGACTGTCTCCGAGTGTACGCGCGTGCGGATACAGCACCTGCGGCGTACAGGAATACATTGATCATGCAAATGCACACACCATGGTCGTTTCGCACTGCGAGACCAAGGAGTGCGTAGATAATCTGGACGAGATTCTCAAGATCGACGGCATTGACGTCATCTTCATCGGCCCCATGGATCTGTCCCAGTCGCTCGGCGTACCCGGCCAGACCGGCAGCGAGCTGGTCAAGAGCACGATTGATACGATCTTTGAGAAGGTTGGCAAGTCGGACAAGGCCATCGGCACCACGGCAGGCACGCCTGAGGCAGCGCTGGCACTGATCGAGCGCGGCGCACAGTACATTCTGCTGAGCACCGACCAGGCAATGCTGCTCAAGTGGGGCAAGAGCGCGATCGATAAGATCCGCGGAAAGGAGTAACGCGCCGTGAAGATTTTTCTGACTGAAAAGATTCATGCGGATGCCGTTGCCATGATGGGCGAGCATGTGACCGTCGTACAGGGTACTTCGGTCGATCCCGATGAGATCGTCCGCCAGGCACAGGATTGCGACGCCATTCTGGTACGCTCGGCACGCATTACCGCAGAGATGATGGACAAGCTGCCCAAGCTGCGCGCAGTTGCCAAGCACGGCATCGGCGTGGACAACATTGACGTCAAGGGCGCAACCGAGCGCGGCATTCTGGTCGTCAATGCACCGTTTGCAAACGTCAACGCGGTTGCAGAGCACGGCCTGGCACTGCTGATGGCAGCATCCAAGTTCATTCCGCAGCTTGACCGCATGACCCGTGAAGGCGGATTTGCACGCCGCAACGAGTTCGTCACCACCGAGCTTGCAGGCAAGACCATCGGTCTGGTCGGCCTCGGCCGTATCTCCTCGCTGCTGGCCAAGAAACTGTCCGGTTTCTCGGTTCGCATTCTGGCATCCGACCCCTTTGTCACCGCAGAGCGTGCAAAGGAGCTGGGCGTAGAGCTGGTAGACCTGGACACCGTGCTGGCTGAGAGTGATTTTGTCAGCCTGCACACCCCGCTGCTCGACTCCACCCGTCACATGATGGGCCGCGAACAGTTTGCCAAGATGAAGAAGACCGCATGGCTCATTAACGTTTCCCGCGGTCCGGTCGTCGATGAGGAGGCACTGATCGAGGCACTGAAGGCCAAGGAGATCGCTGGTGCGGCGCTCGATGTATTCGAGCAGGAGCCGCCCGCAGCAGACAATGCACTGTTTGCACTGGACAACGTTGTCCTGTCTCCGCACAATGCAGCGCTGAGCGACAACGCACTGCGCGCAATGGCGATGGACAGCGCACAGGGACTGGTCGATTATCTGGAAGGCCGCCGTCCCGAGTTCCCGGTCAACCGCGAAGTACTCGAAAAGTAAGTTAAATTAAAAAAAGAACATAATACGTTTCCAAAATACATGGAAGGAGAACAGAAAGATGTCTTTTACTAAGGTATATCGCTTTCAGGATCTGAACGGCTATGAGTCGGTCATTTCCAAGGGCAACTCTGAGATGAAGTTTATGGGCTTTGGCCGCATCCTGCTCAAGGCTGGCCAGACCTTTGAATACGAGGTAGTCGGCGAGGAGCATGCAGTCGTACTGCAGAGCGGTGACTTCACCGTAACCGTAGAGTACGACGGCAAGACCGTTATCGACGGCGAGAAGGGCGTACGCGGCAACGTATACGACGATCTGCCGACCGCTTTCTATGCACCTCCGCGCGCACGCGTTCGCCTGTACTCGGAGAACGGCATGGAGGCACGTGTCTTCACCGCTTACTGCGAAGAGGGCAACGCTCCTTACTTCTGCCCGCCGGAGAACGTCGAGGAAGGCGAGCCGGGCGAGTACATCTACAAGAGAAAGTACCGTTACATCTTCGGTCAGCCGGGTAAGCACAACGGCGACATCACCCGCCTGCTGATCGTCGGCGAGTCGGTTTCCGTACCGGGCGGCTGGATTGGTTTCCCTGCACATCGCCACGACTACCAGATCGAGGGCAAGGAGTGCGTACTCGACGAGATCTTCTCCTTCCAGGTCAAGTCCGGTTCGGAGAGCGGCCAGGGCGGCCTGATGCAGCATGGCTACGATCTGACCGCAGACAACGAGAAGATCTGGGACGAGGTCAACGTAATCGAGTCCGACAATACCGCAGTTGCACTGCCGGTTGGCTATCACACCACGGTTGCTCTGCCCGGTTCGACTGCATACCTGCTGTGGGGCCTGGCTGGTCCGTGCAAGCAGTATAAGGTGCAGTTTGACGAGCGTTATTCCTGGCTCGAAGGCTGCCTGTATTGATTAAAAGTGCCGAACGGTACGGAGGGAGGAAAGGCAATGAGCCTCGCGGAAGAAATTCGTGCATGTCAAGTAAGAGAAGGTGAGCTGGCATTGTTCTGGCTGGGGCAGGCAGGCTTTCTGCTGGTCGACAGCCTGGGGCAGCAGCTCGCGATCGACCCCTACCTGACAAATTGCGGGGAACGCATCCGCGGCTTCAAGCGTATTTCGCCCATGATGCTTTCTCCTGAGGCGTTTCATCCCGATTATTACATTACGACCCATACGCATTTTGATCATTTCGATTACGATGCCATTCCGGTGATCGCGCGCAATGGGAAGACAATCTTTCTCGGGCCGGAAAGCTGCCAGCAGGAGATGGATAAGCTGGACATCGATCACGATCACCGCAGAAAGCTGTGTGTCGGGGACACGGTCACCTTCCCCGGCATCACCATTACCGCTTGCCGGGCCGACCATGGTACCATGGCGCCCGATGCGATCGGACTGCTCGTTGAGATGGGCGGGCATCGCCTGTACTTCTCGGGCGACACCGCCTTCCATGCCGACCTGTGCAAAGAGGTTGCAGCCTTCGGGCCGGAAGTCGCAGCCCTGTCCATCAATGGTGCATTCGGCAACATGACAGCCTGGGAGGGCGCAGAGGCGGCCAATCTGGTCGGCGCATCCATCGCCATTCCCTGTCATTTCTGGACATTCACCGAGCATGGCGGTGCACCGTGGGTCTTCAGTGAATTTTTGAAGAAGATCGGAGATTGCGAGCCGGTTTGTATGCGGCAGGGAGAAATGCTGCTGCTTGCGCGAGAGGCCTGAGTTTCGTGTTGTGCAACACATAAGGAGGATTTTACAATGAAGGCGATTCGTTTTATGGCGCCGGAGACCATCGAGGTATCGGACATTCCGATGCCGGTATGCAAGGACGATGAGGTCATCGCAAAGATTGCCTATGCAGGCTTCTGCGCGACCGATATCGAACTGCTGACCGGTGAGATGGTACATATCAAAAACGGAAATACCACCTATCCGCTGGTACCCGGTCACGAGTGGGCAGGTACGATCGTTGCCGTTGGCAGCAAGGTGCGCGACCTGAAGGTCGGCGACCAGATCACCTCGGACGTCAGCCTGGGCTGCGGCGAGTGCGATTACTGCCGCGAGGGACGCTACAATCTGTGCCCCAACCGTGAAGTAGTTGGTTCTTACCGCAACCGTCAGGGCGCGTTTGCTGAGTACATTGCAGTACCGCAGCGTCACGTTTACAAGGTTCCGGAAAACCTGAGCCTGGAAGAGGCAGCACTGGCTGAGCCGGCAGGCACGGCAGAGTACGCGGTCCGCCGCGCACGCATCCCGGCAGGCGCACAGGTTCTGGTCATTGGCGACGGCCCGATCGGCCAGCTGGCTGCACAGCTCGCCAACATCGAGGGTGCACGCCGTGTCATCATGGCAGGCAGCTGGGACGAAAAGCTGGCAATCGCAAAGGAATGCGGCGTCAGCGACGTCATCAACTACCATCGTGAGGACGTTGCAGAGCGTGCCAAGGAACTGACCGAGGGCGAAGGTCCGCTGATCATCATTGAGACTTCGGGCAACAAGACCGCACTCAATCAGGCCATCAAGGCACTCAAGCCGGGCGGCCGCATCGTCATGGTAAGCTGGTACAACGGCGATGAAGTTGCAGCCATGCTCAACGCGACGATTGCAAAGGATGCAGAGCTCATCGGCACCCTGGCAAGCCCCAACACCTTTAACACCGTCCTGGGCTACATGGCCGAGGGCAAGCTCAACGTCCGTCCGCTGATCACTCACATCAAGCCCCTTGAGGAGCTGGAAGACGTAGTCAAGATGGTACGTGCAAAGAAGGAAATGCGGATTAAGATTCTTCTTAAGCCGTAATCCCATAAATCAAAGAATCCATACAAACATCTCCATTAAAAAAACATCTCAAAAACCAAAGAACGCCGCGCAAGCGGCACAAAGAAAGGAACAACGATTATGAGCGAACTGAAGAAGCAGACCGAGTTCAAGCTGTATAAGAGAGATTCCGTGTTCTTCGATCAGAACACTGCACCGGTAAACATTGACTATGCAAGAGAAGTCAACGACGTAGCAATCCTGCCTCTGGGCGCAATCGAGCAGCACGGCCCGCACTGCCCGAACGGTCTGGACAGCTTCAACGCAATCTGCCTGGCAAAGAAGGTTGCTGAGAAGTCCGGCGCAACCGTTCTGCCCTGCCCGATGTACGGCGGCCATCCCTACATGCACATGGGCATGCCTGCTACCATCGCACTCAACTATGAGACCAACATGGCTCTGATCCATGACATCATCGCTGGCGCTTCGAACGTAGGCTACAACAAGTTCATCCTGCTGGTTGCACACGGTCAGGACAGCTCCTTCATTCCGGCTGTTCATAAGCTGGGCATGGAGGGTTACTTCACCGTAGCTTCCACCTGGTACGACTTCCTGGGCGACAACAAGGACGTTCTGTCCGACTACATGTGGCATGCAGACGAGGCTGAGACCTCTATGGCACTGTCCCTGTACGGCGATCTGGTACACATGGATCTGGCAATCGACGGCGGCGGCACCACCCTGGTAGACGGCAAGTGGAAGAAGGCACCGGGCGAGATGTCTCATCCCTTCCAGTTCTATCATTTCGATGGTACCTTCGCTCTGATGGAGAAGGACGACCTGGATTACGGTGTCATCGGCAACCCGACCAAGGCAAGCAAGGAGAAGGGCGACGCTCTGGTAGAGAAGGTCGTAGAGGGCTACAGCGCATTCATTAAGGACCTGCTCGAGAAGCATCCGGTTGGCGTAAATCCGCTGGGATTCCGCAACCCGCTCGGCTTCAACGGCTTCAACGGCGGCGCTTACCCCACCTTCGACAAGGATCACGACGCGAAGGGCCGTCCGCTGTACTACAACAAGTAAGTTTATTACCCCTTCATATTCACAAACCAACCCTTTTCTCTCCGTAAAGCAATGTGTTGCCGCACGGCAGCACATTGCTTTCTAACAATCCCTATGTAATGTGCCGGTGTCAAGTGGCTGATTTGCACCGGCACATTATTTCATAACATTTGCGTCAAGGCTTATGGCATCAGGATGCACGCGAGATCAAACAGGAGGATGACAATGCAGGACAGAAAACCATTAAAGACCCGCACCTATGTGCATGAGCCGTCTTTATTTGCGCGGGAAAACCTGTTTTATGTCAAGATGGCGGGAGAATACCATCGCGTCAGTGATTATCGAATTGAGCGGGAACGGATGGAGAGCCTGCTGGTCATCTACGTGACAGAGGGCGAACTGACCGTATGCCTGGGCGGCAAACTGATGACAGCACCGGCGGGATCGATCGTGCTGCTTGACTGCCGACGGCCGCACAGCTATTTTTCCAGACAGCCGGTCAGTCTGCGCTGGGTGCACATCCAGGGCAATGCTGTTTTTGCCTATGCGGCACAGCTCAGACGGAGAATGGAAAAATGCGTGATCGAGCAGCCGGACGGCCTGGCTTGTCAGGCATTTTTGGGACTGTTCGGCCTGCTGCAAGCCGATCATTATTTAGAGAACAGTGTCTCGGTCGCGGTGCACCGCTTTTTGGGTGACCTGCTCGAAGAATTGCAGGAGAAGGAATACAGACCGGCCAACCACATCATGCGCGCTGCCGCGTACATCCGGGAAAATTATATGAAGGACATTTCGGTCAACGATGTGGCAGAGCTGCACGGGATGAGTGTCTACCATTTCATTCGGATGTTCGGACGGCAATACGGCATGCCGCCGCACGAGTACCTGACCGTCCAGCGCATCGCCTGCGCCAAAAAGCTGCTGCTGTTCAGCAATCAGTCGGTCAAGAATATCGCACAGACGTGCGGATATCAGACGGCTGCGGCGCTCAACCATGCCTTCCAGAAGCAGCTGGGTCTGTCACCGTCGGCATTTCGCGCACAACAGCGATGCCAAAATGCAACATTCAACTCCTGACAGCGTCGTTCTGCCCATGTGATCCAACGCGCGGATCGGAATGGGCAGAATTTTTTTATTTGTGTGGGCTTGCAGACCGGGGACAGACTGTTGCGCATACGCACAGGATGTTCCGAAATGCAGCGCACAGCGCGTCAAAGACCGTCGATTACATGGAAAAAAGGCAAAAAAGCAGGTCGTGTTTTGAGTTGGCACTTTTTCGGCTGATACTGGAACATGTATATGCTTTATGCAGAATTGGGTGAAATAGATGAACAAAAACATAAAGATGGAAAAACAAGCACAACGACCGTACTGCCTGCTGAACTTCAATCAGGCAGAGCCTGCATACGAAAAGCAGATCAAATCAACCACCACACTGTATCAGCATTTGGACGAATTATTTCACGAGCCCGAACTTGCCAGTCAGGCGCAGTTTGCCAAAGAGGTGGCAGAATGCCGGGAGGACGACAAGCGGGTGATCTGGAACGCGGGCTGCACCTATGCCATGCCGCTGGCCGTGCTGGGAGAGGATGAATTTTTCATCCGTGTCGTCACCGAACCCGAACTGATGCGCGAGCTATGCGAGCGCTACGCCATCCGCAAGGCCGATGCCATTGTGCAGACCTTGCAGGTGATGCAGATTCGACCCGAGGTGCTGCTGTTCTCCGATCCGTTTGGAAAGTCCGGCCTGCCGCCGCTTAGACCGGCAGTTTTTCGGACATTGCTCAAATCTGCACAGCAGTTTTTGGTCAGACGCATCAAGCGTGCCTACCCGGAAATCAAGATCTGGTATCGCTGCTGCGCGGCATCCTATCCACTGGCGGCGGACTTTGCCGAAATCGGGTTTGACGCATGGATTCCGAGCGGCAAAACCGAGCCGTTTGCACAGGAGCTGGAAGACTGCCGGCAGTTTATTCAGGATGAGCTGGAACTGCTGTCGGTGACCGAAGGCCAGTGGGACAGCCTGAAAAAAGGTACAACAACATGTGTGTGATGCACAGCACGGGAACGCGCTGGCAGAACCGCAAAAGAGAATAAAACATTGAAAGGAGTTTGACCCCAATGAAGCGCATGGTGTGGATGCAGCATGTAGAGGAAGATGAATTGCTTGCCGAGCAGGATGTTCTGCTGCGCAGCGAATCGGTTTTGCTGGAGGAGGAGCAGCAGCGGGAACGCTTTCAGCAGATTTTGCTGTTCCAGGAAGATCAGGAGCAGGCCGAATGGATTGCACAGTGGGAACATCGGCAGAAAAAGCACTGGAAAACCTATCTGGAGCACTGCAAGCACAGAGTGATCGTCCGTTTGCTGGGCGAGCCGCTCAACACCTTCCTTCCGCACGTGGGTACCGAGTGCGGTGCACGGCGTGCGCGTCATTTTGGGGTCAGCGAGGCCGAGCTGGAGCAGCGCGTGCAGATGCTGCTCGAGTTCAATCCCAGATTGGGCATGCGCGGCTGCCGTATGGCCATCGAGTACGATGCGCTGCTGGATATGCAGCTGCGCGCACTGTTCGGCGCGGTCACCGAACGGGGCGGCGATCGCATTGACATCCTGATTCCCTTTGTCACCAGCGCACAGGAGACCCGGACGATGAAGGACAGAATTGCCCGCGTAGCACAGGGCTACCCGGCACTTCAGGTCAAGATTGGCGCCGAGCTGTCCACACCGCGTGCAGCCTGCGTTGCCGGAGAAATTGCCGGATATGTGGACTTTGTCGTGTTTGATACCATGGAACTGACACAAATGCTGTATGGTATGGACTGGCAGGACACCCGGCGGGTCATCAACCGCTATTTGGAGCTCAGACTCATCGAGCAGAGCCCGTTCCGCCAGCTGGATACCGTGGCTGTGGGCTCGCTGCTGCTGATGGGATTGGCCGATATCCGCAAAAAGCATCCGAATTGTGAGGTAGGCGTGAGCGGACAGCCGGTCACCAACGAAAAGAGCTGCAAATATTGCGAGGAAAACGGTTTTGACTTCATTGTATTGCCCGCTGTACTTCCGAACTGGATGGATGACACCGAAGAGGTATCGGACGAGGATACGGTGAGCGAATAAAGCGGCAGCCAGGCAGCAAACCTCTGAGACCGAGACAATTTCAGACATGAAAAAGCACCGCGACTGCCTGACAATCGCGGTGCTTTTTTGGTGAAGAAGTAGCGTTTATTTGCCTAACAGCTCGTGCTGGATGCGCTCGAGTGCTTCGGGAGCCTGCTTGTCCATCTTTTCCGGGAAGCCGAAATAAGAGACGCAGATGATGTTGTCGCCGCCAACCTTGGGCGCGTTGGGCTTCAGCTGCTTGTTTGCGAAGTCCATCTCGCGCAGGGTTTCGAAGATGCCGTCGAAGTCAACCTCACCTTCGCCCATAGCGGTGTGCTGGTGGATGGTGACGTCAGCGCGGCCGCGGCTGTTGAGCCAGGGCGGATTCAGGATGTAACGGCAGTCTTTGGTCTGGTTCCAGGTATCGGCCAGCAATACATGGGTCAGCTCATCGCCTGCATACTTGAGCATGTGGCGTACGTCGCCCTTGCCCTGATCGTAGAAAAAGCCGTGCGATGCGGAATAGACATAGCCGAGGTTCTTGGAACGGAAGGACTTGACGATGTCGCAGGTCTCGTCGTTGAGCTCGCAGAAGTCGTAGGGGTGGGACTGGATCTCAACGCGGATGCCCTCACGCTCGATGATGGGCAGCAGTTCCTCCATGGACTTGTAGAACATGCCGTTGCAGATTTCCTGCTGGTTGGGATCGCCGGAGAACTCGGTGTTGATGACCGGAACACCCATGTTGACCGCAATCTCGATCATACGCTTCCAGTTTGCGACTGCATGCTGACGCTGTTCCTCGGTCGGACCGGACCAGCGATAGACGACGATAAACGAGGAGATTTCCACGCCGGTTTCCTTGAGTGCCTGGCGGTATTCCTGCTCACACTCTTCGGAGAACAGCGGATGCTTGTAGAAGGGGTTGATGCGCGGGTGGGGGGACTGCTCGATGTATTTGTATCCCCAGTCTGCGACTTTGTGCACATACTCGCGAATGGGCATCTGCTTGGCGAGTACGTCAACGTCAAAGGCGATTTTCATATAGAATCCGCTCCTTTTCTGGTAAGATTGAACCTGCTTTGGTTACTTATGTTGGCTTTATTATACGATACCTGCCTCTGATTTCCAATGATGCAAACCACCCAAAACCTGCGAAATCCTGCTGTTTTGTGCTTGCGATTTTCTGCCCCTTCGGGTATGATAAAACTAAGGAGGCGATCGTTATGTTGATAGCCGAGCCCGGTGTCTCTCAGCGCTCGGAACGCTATTTTTTCACCCCTTCTTCGCTTGCACGCGAACTTTTTTATTATCCGACACGCTGCGGTCATTATTTCTGCGATCACCGCTATTCCTTTAGTCACAGCTCGGAGATTGCTCAGGAGGGCGACCACAACCGAAATATTATGTTGTTTCTCATCCAGGCGGGTGCGATGGAATTGACCCTGTCGGGCAAAACGGTTTTGAGCGGCGCAGGGCAGGTGGTTTTATTCGACTGCCGCAACCCTTACCGCTACACCGCATCGGACGGTCTGGAGTTTACTTGGCTGCTGTTTAACGGTCTGAACGTGCGCGAATATTACCGACGCATTCTGCACGGACACGGAGGCCGACCGTGTTTTTCGCTGCCTGCTGGGTCGGAGATTCCACAGATTTTAGACGGTCTGCTCAGCGGCTGCGCGGCGGATGAGCCGCCCAGCGAGGCCGACTGCTCGCAGATGATTCACCGCCTGCTGTGTCTTTTGCTGCTGGGTGAACAGCCCTCGGCGCAGAACCCGGATGACAGCATCGCGCGGTCGATCCGCTATATGAATCAGCACTTGTTTGAGGCGCTCAGCGTGCAGCAGGTTGCGCAGGCGGTCAACCTTAGCCCTTCGCACTTTTCCCGTCAGTTTAAGGCACGCACAGGCTATTCACCCTATGAATATATCGTTCTGCGGCGCATCGACAAGGCCAAATATCTGCTGACTTCCACCCGGCAGTCGGTTAAGGAGATTGCCTATCAGATCGGCTATAACAGTGAGGAAAACTTTATCCACAGCTTTCAAAAGCATGTCGGAATTTCACCCGGACTGTTCCGTAAATATCCCATTTAATCAAAATACAGCAAAAAGCAGACAGGTACATCGTGTTCGATGTACCTGTCTGCTTTTGTGAATAGGTAGTAGATAGAAGAAAAAAGAGTTACCAGTACTTTGCAACGTGTGCGCGGGTGACTTCGGCAGCCTTCTTGATGTTCTCTTCATTGGACAGCTTGTAGTAGTCCGGACGGAAGACTTCCATCGTGCACACATCACCCTCGAAGCCAATCTTCTTGAGCGTATCTGCATAGCGCTTGTGATCCAGGCAGTCGCCAGCCTCACCCGGCCACAGACGTTTCTCGTCGTTGTTGTACGCTGCGCCGCAGGGCATGTTCTCCATGCCATTGAGGTGCCATACAAAGATCTTCTTGCCGTCGGCCTTCTCCAGTGCATCCCAGCCGGAAGCCATTGCATGGAAGTGATACTGGTCGAGGGTGATGCCGACGAGCGGGTGGTTGACTTCCTGTACGATTGCGTAAGCATCCTCGAAGCGGTTGATGGACATGGTCGGGCAGCCGCAGAACTCGAGCGACAGCTTGATGCCGTGCGGCTCAACCTTCTTGACCATCTCGCGCAGGACAGCGACAGCGTCAGCACGGATGTCATCCAGCGTTGCGTGTACGGGCAGGTCCATGGAGGGAACGACGACGATCATCTTGCACTGCAGCTTGAGGCAGTCTGCGATGATCTGGTCGAGCTTTGCCATGACAGCGTCCTTTTCCTCCTGGGTCTGCTTCATGTTGAAGAATACCAGTGCGTTGTAGGACAGCATGCGCAGCTTGTGTGCCGGATCGGCAAACCATGCAGCCAGGTCGTCGATGGTGTACTTGCCAGCCGCGATTTCGCGGTCGAGGCATTCAGACTGGATGTCGATGTAGTCAAATCCGTACTTCTCGCACAGGTCGAGATCTTCGAGTACAGAGTGGTTTTCGCAGAAGCGGTTGCAGCCTTCGTTAAATCCGATTTTCATGACAGGTTCTTCCTTTCAAATTTTACTTCTTGTAGAAATCCGGGGTGCCGCCAGTGACAACCTTCTCAAAGGTGCCGGAGGTCTGAGACTTGACCAGTGCGTCAGCGGTGATGGATGCGACATAGCCGTCCCATGCGGACGAGCCGCCGGTCTCACCCTTGACTGCATGATCGACCCAATCCTGAATCTCAACGTCGTAGGAGTCGATGAAGCGCAGAATCCAGTTGTCCTCGATCTTGGTGGAAACATTGTTTGCGTAGCGAACGGTCGGGAAGGACGGGCAGGGCAGGTTGACAACGCCGTTTTCACATACAACCTCGCAGTTGATGTCGTAGCCGAAGCCACAGTTTACGTTGACTTCCAGAATGTTTACGATGCCGCCCTTGGTCTTCATAATCATGACCTGGGGGTCCTTCAGACCTTCGTGTGCCTTGCAGGAAGTCTTGGGCATGATGCACTGTACTTCGTCCCACTCGTCGTTTACCAGCCACGGCAGAACATCGATCTCATGGATTGCGGTGTCGGTGACAGCCATTGCGGTGGTGTAGTCGGGTGCAACGCCGTCTGCGCGGTGGGTGCACTTGATGACCATGGGCGCACCGAACTTGCCCGAGTCGAGCAGCTCCTTGACCTGACGGTAGCCGCGGTCGTAGCGGCGCATGAAGCCAACCTGTACCAGGTGCTTGCCGCTGGCGATCTCAGCGTCAACGATCTCCTTGCAGTCAGCAGCGGTGTTTGCCAGCGGCTTCTCGCTGAATACCGGCTTGCCAGCCTGGATGGCTGCGATGACCGGTTCCTTGTGGAATGCGCCCGGCGTAGTTACGACAACTGCGTTGACCTCAGGATCGTTGATGGCCTCGTGGAAGTCGGTGTAAACCTTGGTGCCTGCGCCGGCGATCTCAGCGCCCTTCTTGGCACCCTCTTCGAATACGTCACATACAGCGACAACCTGTGCACCGCGGATACGGTTCTGGATGCGTTCGATGTGTTCGCGGCCGATCATGCCGCAGCCAATGAGAGCGATTTTCAGGGACATAAGAAATACCTCCAAATTAAAGTTTCAGATTGTGGTGGGTGTTTGTGTTTGCTGCGTGCAGTTTGGCGGGCTGCCGCAGAACAATAGAGAATATTGCGTTCACTGCTTGTTTTCTTCTTCGAGATGATTATAACACTGCGTTCACGAGAACACAACACCGAAATATCGATAAAATCCACAAAAATTCAAAATAAAACTGTGCAAACAACACAAAAGCAGTCGGCAAAGATGAGGAAATTGTGCTGTATGCGAGATGAATGGCGTGCGTTTTTGTGGAATCTAACAACAAATATGCGTGCATTTTTAAAAATGAACGCAGGGGATCAGAACATAAAAAAATCCGTCCAAACACACCGGCTGGTGCGCTTGGACGGATATGAAAACGTGTGGTTAGTGCACTTCTGCGCCCTTGCCCTCGCGTGCGAGCAATTCACGCATCATTTTGTCATAGGTCTTGTCCAGCTTATAGCAAGCGGCGATCAGGAACATGATGACCCACAGCGCGATCGGGACATAGAGATAGAATGCCTTGATCGTAGCGATTGCTTCAATCGTCTGCTCGGCAGCGGTCGCCTTCAGGCCGTCAAATGCAGCCATAGACAAAATGCCGCCCATGATTGCCGAAGTGAAGCCCGAACCGGCCTTCTGTCCCATGCTCATAGAAGAGAACATCAGACCTTCTACACGCAGACCGTGCTTCCAGTGACCATATTCGATGGCATCGCCGGGCAGAGAGTACTGTACGCCGTAGAACGGTGCAATACCAAAACCGCGGATGATGCACGAGACGACACCGAGCGGAACGCTGGTGATGTTCAGCAGGAAGAGCAGCTGACCGACGACACCCAGTGCACAGCCAAAGCAGATCAGATTACGCTTGCCGTAGCGCGGCAGCAGCTTGGGCAGCAGCGCAATGCCAATGATGGTGCAGACCTTTTCCGCAGAAGACAGCGGCATAACCAGATTGGCATCGCCCAGAACGTACTGGCAGTAATACGTCAGGTCGGTACCAATGATGACCTGGTACGCGGTGTAAGTGATCATCAAGCCCAGGGCGATGAGGAAATACCGGTTGGTGAAGGTGATTTTGAAAGATGTCCAGAAGGGGATGTTTTCCTTTTTGGTCTGCGGAGCGGCCTGAACACGTTCGGTACAGGTGGAATAGGTGTTAAGCAGAACAAAAACCGAGACGATTGCATAGCCGCTGGTGACCAGAATCCAAGACAGCTGTTCCTTGCCGGTGATATCGGCAACATAGTTAATCAGCGGAAGCGTGAAAGCGGTAATAATCATGCTTGCGGTGATCGACAGCATCATACGGATATTGCTGATCGTGTCGCGGTCGCGGCGGTCGCGTGTCATCAGAGAACCGAGCGCATGGAACGGCTGGCTGATGGCGGTGTAGACCACCGTGTTCATTAAGTTATAGGTAACGAATGCGTAAAGGATTTTACCCAGATTACCGACGTCCGGCATGGTAAACAGCAGTACGGCGGCAAGGGCATAAGGTACGGCTAAACGCAGGATCCAAATGCGGGCTTTTCCGTATTTGGAGTGCGTGCGATCGATGATGGTACCCATTGCGACATCAGAAAAGCCGTCAAAAATACGTGAGATGAGCATGATCATACCAACGGCACCGGCTGAAATACCAACGACATTGGTATAAAAGTAGATCAGCAGCGTAGATGTCATGGTGTACATCAGCGTCAGCGCGGGGTCACCGAAGCAATATGCCAATTTCTCGGAGACAGGAACTTTGATAAACTCGTCCATGTTTTTGTTTTTCTGCTTAAAGTTGAGAAGCTCTGCAATTCCGCCTTTCATTGGTTACACTCCTTCTTTTATTCCTTATTGTGTGCTGCGGGGATCGTGTCGATTGCACTTTAGAGCCAATGCCAATGCTCTGAAGCACCAGGTGAAGAAGAGAACATTTTCGTGTGTTCACGAGAACACAACAGAAAGCTTTTACGTTGATCTGTAAACAGCAGATCAATTATATTCGGGAGTAAATTACTTTCTATATAGAGGATATCACTGTTTTTGTGCGCGTTCAAGGGGCGAAAAGTACGGGAAAAATTTTTCGTGGAAGGAGACAAAAACCCGCACGCCCGATTGTGAAAAAGACAAATAGTTTTGGACTTTTGCGTGCATTTGCGTTCTTCTCAGTGTGCAATCTTGCACAAATCGCCCAGCGGTTTTTGTATATTATGATTTTGTGTGAATTTATGTGGAAAATTAAGCAAAAACAACGTTTTCAAGGTGCGTGCAATGTGATATACTGGATGTACCATGAAATAGGAGGAAAGCGCATGGCAGTAACAGCACAGCAGATCGCGGAGCTTGCGGGTGTATCGCGCGGCACGGTAGATCGTGCGCTGCACAATCGCGGCCGCGTCAACCCGGAGGTAGCAGCGCGTATTTTCCGGATTGCAACGGAATTAGGATATAAGCCCAATCTGATCGGACAGGCGTTGGTGAGAACCAAGCGTGATTTCAAAATCGGTGCGATTTTGCAGTCGGCCGAGACGCCTACCATGAAGATCGTACTCGAAGGCCTCAAGCAGGCAGCCAATGAGCTGCGTGCATCGGGTGTCGAGGTTGTCATCCGGGAACTGCGCGGCCTGGATGAGGAACTTTTGCTGGAAAGCATCGAAGAATTGGTCTTGCAGGGCGTGCAGGGACTGGCGATTTCGCCCAATAACACACCAGAGCTGCGCCAGTGCATCGACCAGCTCGATCAGCAAAATATCCCGGTTGTCACGTTTAACTCGGACGTTCCGGGCAGTAAGCGCATTGGTTTTATCGGGGTCAATAACTATCGCGGCGGCCAGATTGCAGCCGGATTGATGTGTCAGATGATTCCGGCGGGCAGCAAGGTTTTCCCGTTGACCGGACATTTGAGCAATACGGCGCACAACAATCGACTCAACGGATTTTGCGAAGCCATCCAGCAGGAGACTGCGTGCAATATCACATTGCTGCCGTTTCAGCCCTGCTTTGACCGAGATGACTACGCCTACGAGATTACGCAGCACATGCTGCGTGCAAATCCTGACCTTGCAGGCATCTATGTGGCTGCGAACGGCCAGCAGGGCGTGTGTCAGGCGATTGAGGAGGAGGGACGCAAGAGACAGGTCAAAGTGGTTGCGTTCGACCTCAATGCAATTACGCGCGATCTGCTGCAAAACGACTGCCTGAGCTGCGTACTCGATCAAAAAGCATTTGAGCAGGGATACCGTGCGCCCTATGTCCTGTACGACTATCTGACGTACAAGAGACGCCCGCAGAATGCGTTAATCTACACCGATATTGCTATCCGCAATAAGTATAACAGTGATTTAGAAAGTTCCATGCGCCCAGAGAGTGTGCCCAAGCGATAATCGCTTGGGCATATTTTTTTGGATTTCAGAGCAAAACAAAAAGCGCCGGAAACCGGCGCTTTTTGGTGTGAAAAGAGAGTGGAAAGTAGATTGTTTGGTGATGATACGATGCTGTGAAAGGATTGGAATGGAACAGGGAAATTCCCTGAAGGAAATTGCGTGCATTTTAAATCGAGGTCGATTATGCCTTGCGTGCATTTTTGCGCATATCCAGAATAACCGAACCGACGATGATCAGGCCCTTGACGATATTGGTCATATTGTCGTCGACCTTGAGCATAACCAGACCGTTGTTGATAACGCCCAGGATGAGAATACCGGCCAGAACACCGGAAACACGGCAGATACCACCGGTGTGCGAGGTACCGCCGACCGTTGCGGCAGCGATGGCGTCCAGCTCGTAGTTCAGACCGGAGTTTGCCGGGTCAGCCGAACCGGAACGACCGGCGAGCAGCATGCCGGCGATGGCAGCACAGACCGAGCACCAGATATAGACCAGAATCAGGTTCTTTTCGACGTTGATACCAGCGACGCGTGCGGCCTGATCGTTGCCGCCGATGGCATATACGTTCTTGCCGAAGCGGGTCTGGGTGAGCAGGAATGCCGAGATGGCGAACATGATGAAGAAAACGATGATGATAACCGGGAACGAGCCAATCTTGCCCGAACCCAGATAGCGGAAGTCCTCGGATAGGTTGGAAACCGGGCGGTTGGTGTAGATTTTAGCGCTTGCACGGCAGATGAGCTGTGCGCCCAGGGTTGCGATGAAAGGCGGAATCTTGGTGTAAGCGATGATTGCGCCGTAGATCGCACCGATACCGGCACCCAGAGCAAGACCGATCAGAAAGACAACCGGAGCGGGCAACGTGCCGACGCCCGGCAGGATGGCATTGGCGTAGTCCGCGGGCTGCACGAGCGAAGCCGTGATACAGGCGACCAGTGCTGCCGATGCACCGATGGTCAGATCGATGCCCTTGGACAGGATGGCGAACATAACGCCGAAGGCCATGATGCCCTTGACCGCTTCGCCCGACAGCAGGGTCAACAGGTTATCGACCGAGAAAAAGCTGGGCTGTGCGATACTCATAACGATGACCAGTGCGAGCAGCACCAGCCAGATCGAGTTCTGTGACAGGAATTTTTTGGAATTGAATGTCTTTTGCATGGTGTCCTTTCCCCCTTTAGGTTAATCCTGCTGCGCAGCCGGGTCATAAGGCTGCTCACTGGTCGCGTATTTGAGGATGAGCTCGGACGAGAAATCCTTGCGGTCTACGATTGCGGTCATCACGCCCTCGTGCATGACGACGATGCGGTCGGACATGCCCATGACCTCGGGCAGTTCGCTCGAAATCATGATGATGGCCTTGCCTTCGCCGGCGAGTTTGGTGATGAGTGAGTGAATCTCGGCCTTGGCGCCGACATCGATACCGCGGGTGGGTTCGTCGACGATCAGAATATCTGGATTGGTCAGCAGCCAGCGGCCGACCAGTACCTTTTGCTGATTACCGCCCGACAGGTTTTGAATCGGGGTGTCAATGCTGGGCGTTTTGGTGTTGAGTTTTTTGACATATTCCTCGGTGTCCTCGCGCATTTTCTTATGCCGGAGCGGGAAACCGTACGATTTGAGGCTGGCAAGGATGGTGTTGTCCTTGATGCTCAGCAGACCGACGATGCCGTTGCCGCGGCGGTCCTCGGTGAGCAGGGCAATCTTGTTTGCGATGGCCTGCTCAGGCGACTTAATGTGCAGCTCTTTGCCGTCCTTGTAGATCTTGCCGCCGGTGATACGGCGCATGCCGAAGACGGCTTCGGCGGTCTCGGTGCGTCCCGCGCCGACCAGACCGGCCATGCCCAAAATCTCACCGCGGTGCAGCTCAAAGGATACGTTCTTAACCGCACGTCCGGCGGCCAGATTTTCCACCTTGAGGATGGTTTCGCCGATGGGACAATCGACCTTGGGGAACATGTCGGTGACCTCGCGGCCAACCATCAGCTGAATGAGCTTGTCGACGTTGAGGTTCTCGGCGCGGTCGGTCGCGATGTATTCGCCGTCGCGGTAGACGGTGATGTCGTCCGAGATGCGGAAGATCTCGTCCATCTTGTGCGAGATGTAGATAATGGCGACGTTCTTTTTCTTGAGGTCTTCGATGATGCGGAACAGGTGCTCGACCTCGGCGTCGGTCAGGGATGAGGTCGGCTCGTCCATAATGACGATGCGGCTGTCGTAGGAGACCGCCTTTGCAATCTCGACCATCTGCATTTTTGCAACGGTCAGGTTGCCCATTTTTTCATCGGGGTCGACGTCCAGGTTCAGACGCTGGAACAGTTCGATGCTGTCACGGCGCATTTTCTTGTGATCGACGATCAGGCCCTTGCGCGGAGCGCGGCCAAGCCACAGGTTTTCACAGACACTGCGCTCGGGGACCGGGGATAGCTCCTGATGGATCATGGAAATACCGGCGTTCAGGGCTTCGAGGGTGTTTTTGAAGCGAACTTCTTTGCCCTCAAAGAGGATGGTGCCCGAGGTGGGCGGATGAATGCCGATCAGGCATTTCATCAGCGTGGATTTGCCCGCGCCGTTCTCGCCCATGAGCGTGTGCACGGTGCCGGGGCGCACCTTGAGCTCGACACCCTTGAGTGCACGCACGCCGGGGAACTCCTTGGTGATGCCGGTCATCTCCAGGATATATTCTTGACTCACTGTGTTTCCCTCCCTGTCGGTGATGTCGGGTTTGGAGTACGGAAGGGACATGGAACATGTCCCTTCCACGGTGTCGGATTATTCGTAGTCTGCGACGTTGTCCGGGGTAACGGGCTCAAAGGGAACCCAAACGATGTTGGGGTTTTCGTCATCGACTTCGTAATCGGTGTCCTGATTGATGGGGTTGCCTTCGATCATGTTCTTAGCTGCCATGACAGCGCCCATGCCCTGACCGTTCGGGTCCTGGAAGACGGTCATTGCGAGCGTGCCGTCCTTGATGGCCTGAATGCCGTCAACGGTTGCATCGATGCCGACGATCGGGATGGAGGTCGGGTCCATGCCCTGTGCCTTCATTGCTTCAACAGCGCCGAGTGCCATGGCGTCGTTGTTTGCGATGATGCAGTCAAACTCGGTCGTGCTCAGCAGCGGGGAGATCATATCCATTGCGTTTGCACGGTCGTAGTCGGCAACCAGCGGAGCAGCGGCTTCGATCGGATTGAGTCCGCCGTCCTTCATGTGCTGGATAACCGATGCCGAGCGCTGCTCGGTGTGTACTAGACCCAGCGTACCCTGCAGCATCAGGTACTTGACATCGGTCTTGCCCTGTGCGGTGAAGTACTCGGCCAGGAAATCACCCTGATAGCCGCCCGAAGTCATCTCGTCCGAGCCGACGAAGGCAGCGTTTTCGTTCAGAATGGAGGTATCTGACGGTGCACGGTTGACAAAAACGACCTTCATGTCGCCAGCGGCGTCGATGCACTGCTGTGCGGTCTCGGCATCGACTAGGTTGACCAGAACGGCGTCATCGCCTGCATTGCGTGCCGATTCGATGTACTGAATGAGCTTGCTGGTGTCGTTCTGTGCGTCCTGTGTTGCCAGATTTACGCCAACTTCGGAAGCTGCGTTCTTTGCACCGGTCTCAAGTGCGCTCAGGAACTCGTCACGCAGGCTCATGATGAGCGTCATGTTGAGGGTGCCGTCGTCCTCACCGGTAGAAGCAGTGGAAGCAGTGTCACTGGAAGTGTCGCCGCCGCAGCCAGCCAGTGTTCCGCATAACATTGCGCCTGTCAGCAGCATTGCCAAACCGTTTCTCTTTTTCATAACAAATCCTCCTTATGATTGTGGGATTTTTGCGCAAAATGATTGCTGTAAATGCGCATTTTACCCGGTTTTTCTGAACTGTGCTCGTTCACAGATTTGATATATTAGTTTTATCACCACGATCAGGGATTGTCAATCGGCCTTTGGTGGATTCTCCATTTTACTCAGAGAATCCGTTTTGTTTTTATGCAATGCTGACAAGAATGTTATAAATCTCGGTCATTCTGCCCAACTGCTTGCACTGGTTTCTCAGCAAAGCAGACAGGACTTTGTGTAAACATGCGCACGCAACTGTGAACGAGCACAGATTGTTAAAACTTTATCTATTTGTGAATTTTACAGGGTTTTATTGCGTAAAAATGTTGAATTCTTGGAAAGAACCGGATTTGAAGAGCGAGAACGGACGATTTTGCACAAATTGATCGGAAGAGTGGAAAAAGTATACAAAAATTTCGGTATTTTCTTGCATTTGCGCATCGTGGCGGGCTGTGTTATAGTAAGAGTACGAAATCCCATGACACAATTAAAGGGGTTATAGTATCTGAAGAAAAGGAACGATTGTCTTGCCAATTACCATTGCTAAAATCGCAGAATTGTGCGGCGTATCGCGTGGAACGGTAGATCGAGCGCTCAATAATAAAGGAAATGTGCGTCCGGAGGTCTGTGAGCGGATCAAACGGGTCGCGGAGGAACAGGGATATCGACCCAATCGTGCAGGGCGTGCATTGGTACGCGCGCGTGATCCCATCCGAATCGGTGTGATCGTGCACTCTGCGCCGACGGCCTTTATGCAGACGCTGCTCTATGCCTGTCAAGCGGAGGCAGCCGAAGCGGCTGGCCTTGGCGTACAGGTGATTTTTCGCACCATGAAGGGCATGGACCCGGAGGATATGGTGTTCAAAATCAACGATCTGGTGGAAAATGAGCACGTCGGCGGACTTGCCATTTCGCCGCTGGCGCACGTGCACGTGCAGCAGGCGCTGACCCGCGTGATCGATGAGCTGCATATACCGGTTGTTACGTTCAACTCGGATTTGCCCGCGATTAACCGTCTGTGCTATGTCGGACAGGATAATATTGCGGCCGGACGCACCGCGGCTGGCCTGTTGGGGCTTCTGCTGGGGCACGAGCCTGCCACCGTGCTGGTCATTACCGGTTCGACAACCGTGCACCAATCGTATAACGAGCGCGTTTTCGGTTTTTGCAACGAGCTGAGTCTGCAATTTCCCAATCTGACCCAACTTGCCGTGCAGAATTGCGAAGATCGTGTGGATTTGGCTGAGCAGATTGTGCTGGACACCTTGGAACGCGTACCTGAACTGAGCGGTATTTATATCGCCTCGACTGGATACGAAGGGGTGTGCCGTGCGCTGACGCATACGGGCATGCAGCGCAAGATTCGCGTGATCGCGCACGATCTGGTTGCACATAATCTGGTCATGGCACGCCGTCAGGTGCTGGATTTTGTGCTCGGACAGGACGCACAGAGTCAGGGTGCGCTGCCAATTCGGTATCTGCGTGAATTTCTGCTGGACGGCAAACGGCCGGAACCGGCGGTACAGTATACCGACATTGAAGTGAAATTTCACTACAACATTACCGAGCGCGACTGCGCGGACGCGGAAGGCCGGACGGTCTCTCTGCACGTGGAAAGCTGACGTTGCAGTCGTTCATCCCTGAAAACATAAAAACGCATGCCGTTGCGGCATGCGTTTATTTTTTATATTTGATCACCGTAGAATGCTGATTCTGCGGTGAATTTTTTGCACCAAAATCCGAGAGCGGAATGCGCGCTAGGCGATCTCAGTGTAGACTCAGCCGAGCGGAACTTCGCGGAAACGTCGGGGTGAAATACCGACTTTTTCGGTGAAAGCGTTGGTGAAACTGGATTCGGTTCGGTACCCGACTTCACGTGCAATGGCCTTGATGGGCTTAGAGGTGGTTTTGAGCAGATATTTGGCGTGATTCATGCGGGCAAGGATGACATATTCGTGGGGAGAATGCTGGAACTCTTGCTGGAATAGCCGGATGAGGTGGGAGGGACTTAGGTTTACAATTTGAGACAAGCGCTGCAAGCTCAAATCCTCGTTTAAATGGGACTCGATGAATTTTGCGGTCTGACGTGCCGGGGTATCGACCGGTGCGTTTTCCTGCGGGATGGCATCGGGCATAAGATTACACAGGATTGCGTGCAGAATGCGGGAATGGTCGGAGTCCGAGAATGGTTGCTCGTTTTTGTACTCGGATAACAGATGACGAATCATGACGGCGTTTTTTTCGTTGTTTGCCGTGCGATGTACGACACCGCGCGCACGGGTCAGATGGTCGCATAACTCAAAGCTGTTGACACCCAGAATGTGCATCCAGAAAAATTCCACATAATCAGGCGTGTCGTAATATTGGGGCAGGGTGCAGTCCATGAGAATGATGTCACCTGCATGCGCGTCATAGCTGCGCCCCTCGTACTCGACGTGCATGGTGCCCGATTCGATATACATGAGCAGCAGGTTTTCAATGCTTCCGCGGCGGATTTTGTACCCGCATTCGCAGTAATAATGCCCGCAGGAATTGATGTAGTAGAACAGACGGCGCGTTGTACTGCCGATGGTAGAGAAGAACAGCTCGGAACCAGGCAGGACGCCGGTCTCATTTTGACAGAGCATAGATACAGCCTCCTTGCGTTGCGGCGCAGACCGTTTTTCTTACTATAACAGATTGCCGGACAATGTGCAATCGGCAGCGAGGCGGAAGAACAGATGGGATACAGGAGGATAAATTATTTATTATATTCCTTTCACAAACACAATACAATACCGGAAAATGGGAAATACTTGCGGAAAATGCGCAAGATTTTTGTTCAGAAAAAAATACATCGAACGGTGCAGACAAGTGCACGCAGAGCGTCATGGTCAGATTGCAAAAGTAAATTTCGGAATCTGCACGAAATTAGATATTGTGTCTAAAAATATAGGAGAAAATTGGAGAATTGGCACAATCATAAAAGGAATTTGCACAGTGTGCACATTGCACAAAAGAGCGTATCTTGAGAATTTGCGCCCGTTGCAATGCAAAAAATTCAGTGCTATGATGGGTGCACAAGATCCGAATGGAATCTGCAATTTGGCCAAATTGCGAAAAATATGCAAAATGTGAAAAGAGATTCAAATAATCATCCATGCAATTTTTGGAAAGTAGAGGGGTGTTTCGGATTGTTTATTATTGCAACATTTATCGGATTCACAGCGTTAGTCGCATTTATTTCCTGGCTGAAAACAAAGAATGATAAGCTGGACACACAAGACGGCTATTTTCTGGCAGGACGAGGCTTGTCGGGGTTGGTCATTGCCGGATCGCTGGAACTAACGAACCTTTCCACGGAGCAGTTGGTCGGACAGTCTGGCCAAAGCTATGCGACCAATATGGGTGCGATGAACTGGTCGGTCAGTGCATCGTTTGCCCTATTATGTCTGGCACTGGTCTTTTTACCGCAGTACTTAAAAGCGGGTATTACCACCATACCAGAGTTTTTGGAGCAACGCTATGACTCAACCGTTAAGCGCATCATTTCGTTCTTATTTCTCCTTGGTTATCTGCTGACATATCTTCCGACCGTGCTGTATTCGGGCGCATTGGCATTCAATCGTATTTTTAACATCGATGAATTGCTGGGAATTACGCAGTTCCAGGCGATTGCTATTCTGTGTTTCGGTATTGGTATCATCGGTGCGATTTATGCAATCTTTGGCGGCTTAAAAGCGGTTGCAGTGTCGGATACCATCAATGGTGTCGGACTGCTGATTGGCGGCTTTATGGTTCCAATTTTAGCCATCTGCATTTTGGGTGACGGCAACTTCCTGAACGGAATTAAAGATTTTGTTACCAATGTTCCGGCAGAGAAGTTTAACTCCATCAACCCCGCCAATGCGTTGCCGCCTATGGTTCCGTGGCCGGTGTTGTTTTTGGGCATGACGTTTAACAACCTGTTTTACTGGTGCACTAACCAGTCGATCATCCAACGTGCACTGGCAGGTAAGAGCCTTGCGCATTCTCAGCGCGGTGCTATTATGACCGGCTTTTTAAAGCTTGTCGATCCATTTTTTATTACCATTTGCGGTTTGCTGGCGTATCGTTTCTTTGGCGATAGTTTGATGGACAACACTGATGCTGCTTATCCGATGCTGGTTGCCGAGGTGATTCCAGACTGGCTGTTGGGATTCTTTGCCGCTGTCCTGTTTGGTGCAATCCTGTCTTCGTTTAACTCGGCGCTCAACAGCTGCGTTACCCTGTATACGCTGGACTTCCATCGTCCGCTGTTTAACCAGACATGCAGTGATGCATACTTGGTAAAGATTGGAAAGCGTTTCGGAACCGGTTTGGCGGTTGTGGCCATCGTGGTTGCACCTTTTGTCATCAATGCACCGTCCGGCCTGTACGATTTCCTTCAGGATTGCTTTGGATTCTATTCCATGCCGATTCTGGCAACCGTCATTTGCGGTTTTTATTCCAAACGTATTCCAGCGCTTGCACCTAAGGTAACGATGATTGTTCATGTTATCTTGTATGCGCTGGCACACTTGCTGCCGTATGTGGGCATCAATGTGCATTATCTGTGGACGTTGTCCGTCCTGTTTATTGTAGATATGGGCATCATGCTTCTGGTCGGAAAGCTCCATCCGCGTGCAACCGACTTTGAACTGGAAGATGTGGGCGCAGTTGACCTGACACCATGGAAATATGCAAAACCTGTATCGGTTTTGTGCTTTATTTGCATGCTGGGTGTCTATTGGCTGTTCTCTCCGCTTGGTCTTGCGGGCATGATCGGTTAAGGAGACGCCTAGGTTTTAGATGACCAATATTTAATCGTTCTATATGTGAGAAAAGGAGTTTACTTTTATGAGATTCGATCAGTGCACAAACGGAAATATCTTTATGCATGGCTGGACGCTGGAACAGTGCGTGATGAGCGAGCACGATAAAGCCATTCTGCGTGAGCTGGCAAAGAAAATGCGATCGTACGCAGAACAGCCGGAAGAGCAGGAGAAGTTCCAACTCTGGCGCGATCACAATGATCTGAAAGAAACGCGTCCGCTGATTTATCTGGACCTCGAGAATGGCTGGAACGAGCTGCTTCCGCAGGAGTTTACCTGCCAGTGCGAAGGTGAAATGGCACAGGAATGGGAGATGTGGCTGCATAAGGAGCTGATCTATGCAGAAAAAATCAAGTGCGATAAGCCGATTGAGGCCAAGTTCTACATTCCCTACATGGCGCATGACACCATGTGGGGAATTGACAAGAAAGTAATCGGCGATGCGCACAGCGGCGAGGCTTATACTTGGGAAAGCCCGATCACTGACGAGATGATGGAAGAAGACGTGGATATGTCTACCATCATTAAGACCCCGCAGATTACAATCGACTGGGAGGCAACCAACGCGTTTACCGCCATTGCACACGATGTTTTTGACGGAATCTTGGAAGTGGAGCGCCGCCATTGGTGGTGGTGGGGCATGGAACTGACCCATCCGTATGTTGATCTGCGCGGGTTTGAGAACATGCTCGTGGATTTCTACGACTATCCTGAGAAAATGCACGAAATTCTCGAGCTGTTCACCCGGGGGTATGAGGCAAAACTGGATTTTCTGGAGCAAAACCACCTGCTGACACCCAATACCGGCAACTGCTATGTCGGTTCGGGTGGACTGGGCTTGACCAATGATCTGAACTCGGGTGCAGCCGTACCGAATTCCGCGATGGACATTTGGGGTTTCCACGAGAGTCAGGAGACCGGCGAGGTTTCGCCCGAAATGTTCAAGGAATTCATTTTGCCTTATCAGCTGCGACTTGCCAAGCGGTTTGGTCTGAACTATTACGGCTGCTGCGAAGGTCTGGATCGTCGGTTTGAGTATGTCAAGCAAATCCCGCGTTTGCGTCGTGTTTCGGTGTCACAGTGGGCAAATATTCCGCTGATGAGCGAGATGCTGGGCGGCGATTACGTGTTCTGTCACAAGGTCAGCCCGACCGATATTGCCGTGCCGCAGATCGATGAGGCGTACATTCGCAGCCGCCTGCATGAGGTTCTGGTAAAGTGCAAGGCCTGCGGCAATCATGTAGAACTGATTATGAAGGATAATCATACCATTGCTAATACGCCGTATAACGCTTACCGTTGGGTAGAGCTGGCACGGGAAGAAGTTGCCCGCGTGTATGGCTAACATCATTACAGCAGACAATGCACAGAGACATTTGGATAAGTGTAATCGTTTGGTATAAATTTGTTTTAACCTCTTTTCCTCACACAAATAGAGAGCGCAGCATGTAAGGGCTGCGCTCTCTGTTTGTCTGTTAGATAAGAGGATCACAAAATTCTAAAGGATGAGGAATCGTGTGATAAAAAAAGTGATATCGTCCTATATCAAAACAGGAATGTGTTATAAAATAAAATCAACTTCAGAGCTCTGTTGAAAACCGAATAGGAACAGCCTTTCACGCTGATTTCTTGACACTTTTGCGCCAATTTTTAGCAAAGAGAAAGGAAAAATCAACATGAATTCGTATGAAAGAGTTGTTGTAGCACTCAACCATCAGACACCCGACCGCGTACCGGTCTATCCGATTTTGGCGGGCGTTACGAGAAAGCTGGTCGGCGCGAGCTATGAAAAGTGGTCAACCGATGCAGAAACGTGTGCAAATGCGTATTTAGCCGCTGCCAGACAGTTTGATCTCGATTGCATCGTTACCCTGATTGACTTGTCTGTTGAGTGTGATGCATGGGGACAGAAGCTCATTTTTTCGGAAGAGGATGCCGCTCATCCTGATTACAGCCAGTGCGTAATTCAGGATATTGAGGATTATGACAAGATTAAAAAGGTCGATTATCGCACATCCAAACGCATGATGATGCACATTGACGTATGCAAGCGACTGGTGAGCGAGCTCAAGGGAGAAAAGCCGATTGTTGCTTTTGTATTCGGTCCGCTGGGTACGCTGAGCATGCTCCGCAATCAGGAAGATATGTATCTGGATTTGTATGATGATCCAGACGCAGTGAAGCGCGCGGCTCGCGAGATCAATGAGACACTCAAGGAGTATTGCGCGGCACTGTGCGATGTCGGTGTGGATGCGATTATGATGGATACACTGTTTGCATCGGGGTCGATTATGTCCAAGCAGATGTGGGTAGACATGGAAGGTGGCCTTGTGCGTGAGTTGAGTGACGTGATTCACGCCAAAAACTGTATGACGATGATTCATAACTGCGGTGCACGCATTTATTTTGACGTACAGATCGAGGCTATCCGTCCGGCAGCCATTTCTTTCCTGCATCCGGCTGATGACTGCGAGGATTTTGCACAGGTCAAGCAGAAGTATGGTGACAAGGTGACACTGATTGGTTGTGTCAATCCTGCTGATGTGGTACTGGGTCCGGATGAGGACTGGGATGCCCAGTGCAGAAAGCAGATCGACGATCTGGCTGCAGGCGGTGGCTTTATCTTGGCAACCGGCTGCGAGTATCCATCCGGCGCTTCCTTTGACCGCGCACAGCGTATGATCGACATTGCAAAGACGTACGGTATTTATCAGAAATAAACGGCGAGACATCAAATATAAACCAAAATAAAAAGCCCCCAAAAGGAATATCCTTCGGGGGCTTTTATAGCGGAATCACAATATTTATGCCTTGTGATAGCAGTCACAGAAGACCTTAAGCTTATCCCGCAGCAGTTGTTTGGTTTCTGCATCGCAGAAGCTTGCGCGGATGGCATTTTCCTGCAAGCGGATGAGGTCGGATGCACCCCAACCGAACGCGTTGGCGGACTTTTCAAGTTCGGTGCACAGATCGATGCTCATAAGCATGGGATCGTCGGTGCTGACCGTGACCGGAATGCCGAGTTCGTACAGCTTTCCGAGCGGGTGTTCTTCCAGACTGGGGTACAGTTCCATCAGGTTGGAAGTCGGGGTGATGTTAAGGGGGATGCGCTCGTCGGCCAGACGGCGCAGCAGGACAGGGTCGGTAATAGAGCGCACGCCGTGATCGATGCGCATTGCGCCCAGAATGTCAAGTGCTTCCCAGACACCCTCGGCCGGGGAGGACTCACCGGCGTGTACCGTGATGGCAAACCCGGCGTGCTTGGCTTCCAGAAAGGCGTCGCACAGTACGCGATTGGACTGCTTGGAAACTGCTTCGTTGCCGTCTACCGACAGACCCATCAGGCGCGGATGACGGTGAGCGGTCATCCAGCGCACCAGCGCCAGCGACTCCTGTTTGGTCTGCGAGCGCAGCAGGGAGACGAGCAGGCGGCAGTCGGTGTAGCCGTCCTCGTAAGCCTGATCAAAGCCTTCCAGAATGCCGGGAATCAGCTGCTGGTAAGAGAGTGCTTTCCAGTGCGTGGGATTGGTGATTACTTCGGCGTACATGATGTTCTGCGAAGCGGCGTAGCGTGCATAGTCGTATGCCAGACGCTTGACATCCTCGGGATTTCTGACCAGCGAACAGATCCAATCCAGTCGATCGAGAAAATCGGCCAGACCGGTAAAGGAAAAGAGTTCATCGGCCGGCTTGGGCAGCGGCGTCTGTGTTTTCTCTGCAAGTTCCTGAATCAGTTCCAACTGGACGGTGCCCTCCAGATGGATATGCAGCTCCACCTTGGGCAGTTTTTCGATGAATGCGCGTTCCATAATCTAAGTAACCTCCTGTCAGTGACGGGTGTAATGTCTCAAATCAGTCTGTCTTTTTATTGTAATGGATTTTTTGCGAAAAGTCTTGGGATAAAATGAAGAAATTCGTTTCGGGGACAAGAGCATAATGGGATGCACGATTGAGGTGCAGTCTGATTTACGGTTTGAAATTCTCTGAACACTCGATTTTCGACACTTTTTGGACGAATTACGCGTTCTTTTGCGATGTATCAAAGGGGAACAGGATAGAATTGTAAATTATTTGAGGGTATGATATACTCACTACAAGACAGGATGCGGGAAAGAGGGCGAAGATTGTGTTGTTGGTGCAGCTGAAAGAGATGAAGAACTTCACAAATCACGAAAAGGATGTTGCAAACTATATTCTGACGCACATGGATGAAATCCCGGATATTTCAGCCGGAGAGCTTGCCAAGGCATCGCTGACCAGCAAGGCAACCGTGGTTCGCCTGAGTCAGAAGCTCGGACTGTCCGGATATCAGGAATTGAAGCTCAAATTGATTGCGGAAGTCAACCAGAATGAGCGCATCGGGCAGATTCTGGCCAATGAACCGATCACGCCGCAAAGTTCGTACTCGGATATCATCCACACCATTCCGGGACTGTATGACAAGGCGGTCACCAATACGCGGCTGACGCTGAACAAGACCGACATGCTGCGCATCAACCACTTTTTGCAGGAAGCCGAGTGCATTGATATCTACGGTACGGGCATCAGCTATACGCTGGCACAGGCTGCGGCATTTAAGTTTGCAACGCTCGGGGTGGAGAGCTCGGCCTATGAGAGCATCAACGGTCACTATCTTGCCGCCCGAAAGCACAAAAAGACGGTCGCCTTCGTCATCAGCTTTACGGGAGCCAATCGCACGGTGGAGACCATGGCCAAGTATCTGCGCACGGCCACGCACAACCATGTGGTTGGCATTCTGGGACCGCACAATCAGAGAACCCGTCCATGGTGCCATGAGGTCGTGGAAATTCCTAATCGTGACTCTATTCTGAGCCTCGATGTCATCACTTCGTTTGCCGCAAGCAATTATGTGTTTGATATCTTTTTCTCTCTGCTGCTCTCGCGCTGTCAGGAACAGCACGTGCAGTCTTCGCTCGAAATGGTCCGGCACAGGAACCTCCTGCTCAACGAAAGCTTTGATGCGTAATCGCGTTTTGAACCGATGTTTCACCAGCATCGGTTCTTTTTTTATCTATTTTGAACCGACGGACCGAAATGCATTTTGCACATTGTATTCGGTGAAAATATGTATTATTTTAGTGTTACCGCACAGAAAGACGGAAATAGAAACAGGAGGTAAGACATGGGAAAGTATGATGGATTGGCCAAAGACATTGTAAAAAATGTCGGCGGAAAGGAAAATGTAGCAGGACTTGTCCACTGCATTACGAGACTTCGTTTCACGCTCAAGGATGAAGGAAAGGCCAACGACGAAGTGCTCAAGGCGATGAATGGTGTTGTCACGGTTATGAAGAGCGGCGGACAGTATCAGGTCGTCATCGGCAATCATGTAGCCGAGGTGTACGACGATGTGTGCGCGGTGCTGGGCATGAAGGAAGACAGCGCGGCACCGGCAGAGCCCAAGAAGGGCAAGCTGCTCGACCGTGCGATTGACGTCGTATCGGGTATCTTCCAGCCGATCTTGGGTATTATGGCTGCTTGCGGTATGCTCAAGGGCTTTAACACTCTCTTTGCAACGCTGGGACTGTACGAAACGACCAGCGGTGTCTACTTAATCATCAACGCGGCGGGTGATGCACTGTTTAACTTCCTGCCGCTGTTCCTGGGCTATACAGCCGCGAAAAAGTTTAATTTGAAACCGATGCTGGGCTTGGCGATTGGCGCTGCGCTGTGCTATCCGGCCATTCAGTCAAGTGCACTCGCTGCGGCAGGTGAACCACTTTATACACTGTTTGAAGGCACGATGTTTGCTTCGCCGGTGTACATTGACTTCTTGGGTCTGCCGGTAATTGCAGTCGATTATACCGGCACAGTCATTCCGGTTATTCTCTCGGTCTGGTTTGCATCCAAGTGTGAAAAATTCTTCAACCGCATTGTACCGGAGCTGGTCAAGTTCTTCTTTGTCCCCATGCTCACCCTGCTGATTACGCTCCCGGTTACGCTCATGCTGCTCGGACCGGTTGCAACCTTCGGCTCTACGCTCATCTCCGAGTTCACCCTGACCATCCGCAGCTTCAGCCCGCTGGTTGCCGGTGCAATCGTCGGTCTGACCTGGCAGATTCTGGTTATCTTCGGCATGCACTGGGGCTTTATCCCGGTTTATATCAATAACGTCATGACCCTAGGCTACGATAACGTTATGATGCCGTTCTTTGCCTGCACCTTTGCAACTTCTGCGGTTGTTCTGGCGATTTTCTTTAAGACCAAGGACAAGAAGCTCAAGGAAATGGCAATCCCGAACTTTATTTCCGGTATTTTCGGTGTCACCGAGCCGGCGATTTACGGTATTCTGCTGCCGCTCAAGAAGCCGTTCATTATCAGCTGTATTGCAGGCGGTATCGGCGGTGCATTTTATGGACATTTCAACTTCCGCAAGTTCATCCTGGGCGGCATGGGTATCTTTGAGCTGCCCAACATGATGAACCCGGACGGTTCGATGGGCAACATCATCGTTGCGCTGGTTGGTATTGCAATCTCGATGGCAGTCGGCTTTGTGCTGACTATGGTATTCTATCGTGACCCGGAAAAGGCCGTGGAGACTGCACAGCCGACCCCGGTAGCATCTGAGCAGACTGCGGTAATCGAGGCCGAAAAAATGGTCATCGCAAGCCCGGTCAAGGGCAAGGCCATTGCCCTCAGCGAGGTGCAGGACGAGGCGTTCTCCACCGGTGTACTGGGTCAGGGCGCTGCGGTCATCCCCGAGGATGACACCATCTATGCCCCGGCAGACGGCACGATCGCCAATATGTTCCCGACCGGTCATGTCATCGGTATGCTGACCGATACCGGCGTGGAAATCCTGATTCATGTCGGTATGGACACCGTTCAGCTGGACGGCAAGGGCTTCGAACCGCTGGTACAGTCGGGCGATACGGTCAAGAAGGGACAGAAGCTTCTGAAGTTTGACCGCAAGCTCATCCAAGAGGCTGGATACTCTCTGGTGACACCGGTTATCATCACAAATTCCGATGATTACGCCGCAGTTATGCCTGCAAACATCGGAGCTGTCGACGCGGGCGATCCGCTGCTGACACTTTCCTAAACAACGGTCGGAGGACAACTATGCGAAAAGATTTTTTATGGGGTGGTGCAACTGCTGCCAATCAGTGTGAGGGCGGCTGGCAGGCAGATGGCCGCGGCATGGCGATTGTAGACGTACTGCCTCAGGGAGAAAATCGTTTGCCGGTAATGCAGGGTGTGATGGATTATCGCACCCTGCCCGAAGGCACACGTTATCCCGGACGGGATGGCATCGATTTGTACGGTCATTACAAGCAGGATATCGCACTGTTTGCCGAGATGGGCTTCCGCTGCTATCGCTTTTCCTTTTCCTGGTCGCGCATTTTTCCGACCGGTGAGGAAGCGCAGCCCAATGAAGCTGGTCTGAAATTCTACGAAGACTTCATCGATGAATTGCTGCGTTATGGCATTGAGCCGATTGTGACCATCTGTCATTTTGACCTGCCGCTGCATCTGGTGGAAAAATATGGTTCCTGGCGCAGCCGGGCGGTGATTGATGCCTATTTGCGCTACTGTGAGGTTATTTTCCGCAGATTCCGCAATAAGGTTCGTTACTGGATTACCTTTAACGAAATCAATATGCTCATGCACCTGCCGTTTATGGGCGCGGGTATCCGGTTTGAAGCGGGAGAAAATCCCCTCGCAGTCAAGTATCAGGCGGCGCACCATGAGCTGGTTGCATCCGCACTGGCAACCAAGCTCGCGCACGAGATCAATCCCGAGTGCCAAGTAGGCTGCATGATCGCAGCCGGCAGCGTGTATCCGTACAGCTGCCGCCCGGAAGACGTATGGGAGAGTATGCAGAAGGATCGCGAAGCCTACTTCTTTATCGATGTGCAGGCGCGCGGCGCGTACCCGAACTATGCGAAAAAGCTGTGGGAGCGCGAAGGCATTACGGTTGATGTGACCGAGGAAGACGAACACATTCTGAAGGCAAACACGGCAGACTTTATCGCACTTTCTTACTATAACAGCCGGTGCGTGCGCACCGACGGACAGGGTGAGGCCTCGGGCGGTAATGTGTTTGCGTCCGCAAAGAACCCGTACCTGACTTGCAGCCAGTGGGGCTGGCCGATTGACCCGATGGGTTTCCGCATTACGCTCAATGCCCTGTATGATCGATACGAGAAGCCGCTCTTTGTGGTGGAAAACGGTCTGGGCGCGGTTGATGTGCTCACGCCCGAGCGCACAGTGGCAGATGATTACCGAATCGATTATTTGCGCACCCATATTCAGGCGATGATGCAGGCTGCCAACGAGGACGGCGTGGATATTATGGGATATACACCGTGGGGCTGCATCGATCTGGTCAGCGCCACCACGGGTGAAATGTCCAAGCGATATGGCATGATTTACGTGGATCAGGACAATGACGGTCACGGTACGGGCGAGCGTATTCGCAAGAAATCGTTCTACTGGTATCGCGATGTGATTGCCAACAATGGCGAGAACCTGTGACTTTCTATCAGTTTTTCAAATCCATAAAGGAAAAGCACCGACTGATTGCAGTCGGTGCTTTTTGTACGCCTATAAAAATCCCACCTGATTTCAGGTGGGATTTTTTGGAAATAAGAAGAAGGGATTGGAATGATTGAAAAACGAATTTACATGTCGCGACCGAATTATTTGCCGAGTGCCTGACACAGATTCTGCATCATGGCAGCGACTTCCGCACGGGTGGTCGTGCCCGACGGATCAAAGTTGTTGTTTTCCTTGCCGTTCATCAGACCGGTGGTCTGCACGGTGCGGACGGCATCTTTTGCAAAGTTGCTGATGCGTGCGCTATCTGCGAATGCCGGCAGGCTGTCGTCTGCGGTCAGCTGTGTATCAACACTTGCCAGATAATTGGCCAGAATGACCGCTGCCTGTTCGCGGGTGATGCGTGCATCCGGTTCAAAGTGGGTTGCATCCGCACCCGAGCACAGTTTGTTGTCTACAGCCCAGTTAATGTAGGCATTGTAGTATGCATCCTGTGTAACATCTTCGAATGCACCGGCCTTGTCATAGTTTGCTGTGTCGATACCGGCCATGCGGCCCAGTACGGTGACAAACATGCCGCGGCTCATGCCCTCCTCGGGAGAGAACAGGCCGGGATCGGTGCCCTGGAACAGGCCCTTTTCGGTCACATATGCGACTGCATCGGACGCCCAGTGACCGGTCATGTCAGTAAAGGTCGTGCTTGTGGTTTCGGTGGTTTCGGGAGCGGTCTGCTCGGACGAGGTATCCGGAACAGCCTGCACGGTGATCTCGCCAAAGTCATCGAAATCGGTCGCATAGTTGCGGTATACGTGGCTCGGCTGATGACCAGCAGCGCCCTCGAAGGTACCCTTTTCCCAATCGGTCAGCGTGTTCCATACCGTGACTGTACCAGCCGTCAGTGTGTACTCATTGAGGACAGGCACACTGGACTCGGTGCTGTTGAGGTCGGATACGAAGGTGGTCTTGACGCGTACATACTTGGCCTGACCCATGCCGGTCAGATCGATGGTGCCCTTGCCGTTGGTCAGTGCAGCCTGCTTTTCTTCCTTGACCGTCTTGCCATCGTTCGAAGTCTGTACGACTGCGGTGATGGAGGCCTTGCCGGCGAACGAAGCGTCGTATGCCAGCGAGGTGGGCGCAGCGGTTGCTTCAACCCATTCGGTGGTATGGGTGCCGGTGGTCTCAATGTTTGCGCTCTCGAAGTCCAGCCAGATCTTCAGGCTGTCTGCCGAAGCACCGGCTTCAGTCGGATTTGCGCGAACGGCATTGACCTCATCCTGCGAGAGCTTGGAGGTATAGAAGCGTACTTGAGAGACGGCGCCGGGCAGCATGGTGTGATACATGCCGCGGTTGCGCTCGGTCTGCAGGGTGTTCTTGAAGCCAAGACCGATGTACATCGGCTCGCCGTCCCAGGTCTTGATCGGGACATTTTCGAATGCGGGCTTGTCTACGTGTGCGCTGTGGAGTTCGTTCTGGTAGGAATCACCGCCGGTTGCGAAGTCGAATGCGCTGGTATACTGGACCCACTGGTCTTTCTTGATGCCTGCGCTTGCGTCGTCACCGTCGTTCCAGCTGAATTCACCGTTGTCATCGAGCAGGCAGACACCGTAAGCGACCTTACCGGTCTCACGGACTGCCATACGGAACATGTAGGGCGTGCCCCAGCCTAGGCCAATACCCTTGACCATGAGCGGGTTGTGGTCGGGAATTGCGCCGGTGCCGTCCAGATCGACATACTGTTCGGTCAGTTCAGACACACCGCCCTTGGTGGTGCCTGCGCTGGGCAGGTTTGCCCAGACCATACCGGTCATTGCGTCTACCGGGGTATAACCGCCGTTGTCGGGAATCTCGATGTAGTCACGCTTGCCGTCCAGAATCAGGGTCTGATGTCCTTGGTCATCGGTGCCAAACTCAGGCTGACCGTGGATGTAAGCGTCATTGCCGTTGCCGGACTTATCCTTGACAATGGGCATGCCCTGAATCGAACCCTCTACATAGATGGTCTGAGGTGCTGCGTTGCCGATGGTAACCTCGTACTCATCAGCCTTGTCAAAGATGTAAGCAAATTCTGCGGTCTGGGATTCGCCGGACGCGAGGGTGTACTCCTTGCTGCCCTTGACAACGCCGTTGACCTTGAACTCTGCCGTACCGGTACCGGTATCGTTGCCGATGTTGACGACATCAGCCTTGATGTGCAGAACATTGCTGTCCATGTCACTGACTGCACCGTCGCCCTGCTGGGTGCGGATGTTAGTGTAATCGAAGGTAGCCGGGCGATACTTGACCTCTACGGTTGCCGTCTTGTCGGCCAGCTTCAGCGTATGCGTACCGAGCGATTCCATGCGCAGGGTACCGGTGAGGGTAGCGGATTTGCCAGGGTCAAGGGTGACGATGCCGTCCTCAAACTCGTAGAGGTAACGAGTCTGATCGTTGTCCTGCACCGGGATGACCGCAGCGGCCAGACCCTTGCCGACGTTGGTGACAGTCGCGGTGACCGTGACTTCGCCGTTATACAGTACGCTGTCCGGGGTAATGGAGATATCCGACCACGCCAGCTGCTGCTTTTCCGAGGCGATCAAGGTTTCGTTTGCCAGAACCGAATCCTGACCGGCAGCGGTCGCACCGTAGTTCTTGACACTCATCACACCTGAGCCAGGAGTGTAGTCGATGTAGAAGAAATCACCCTTTTTGTTGTAAGTACGTGCGTCTTGATGGGTCAGGTAGACCGTACCAGCGCCAACCTTCGGATCGCTGGATACCGCACGGGCATAGCTGTGGGTGTGTCCTGCGAGCAGAAGATCCACGTTGCCCGGCTCGATGACCGACGGGATGTAGCGATTGGTGTAGGCGTTAGAGACCGGGTGATGCATCATGATGATGCGGAACTGTGCCTGTGTTGCGGCATCGGTTGCAAGATCGCTCTTAAGCCATGCCATTGCGTCGTCGATGGTCTTCAGCGTGGAAGCATCTGCCTGCTGACCGGTGGCTTCCGAATTCATCTGGAACAGTCCCCACGGATTGCTGTTCATGGTGATGATGTGCAGATCACCGTAGTTGAACGAGCTGTCACCCTCGACAGATGCGCCGTACTCTTCATCCTGAATGGAGTAGACGTAGGTGTCAAAGTAGACGCCGCCCTGGTCGTGGTTGCCGCTTGCATAAACGACCGGATAGGAGTGGATAAAGTCGTTCTCCACCTTACCCTGGAACCAGAAGCTGAACTGCTCAGCTTGTGCACCGGTGCCCTCGACCAGATCGCCGCAGTGCAGGATGATATCTGGGTCATAGTTCTTGACCGCGGCATCCAGCTCTTCGCGGGTCGCGAAAATGTGCGAGTCGGACAGCGAGATCAGGCGAATCTGTTCGGGATTGTCGCTCAGCGTGCGGAAGCTGGCCTTGCAGCTTTCGCCGCCTTCCAACTTGACCTCATAATAATACTGGGTGCCGGGGGTCAGGTTGTCCAGCTTGTAATGGAACAGGTTCATCTTGGAACCGTTGAAATCGGGTGCGTCAGCATCCGAGGCGACCGGGATAGGCTCACACAGATTGTTTGCATCGGTACCATAGGCAATGGTCGAGCCGACGGCCTGTGTGCTCTCCCAGACCACGACCATACTATTGGTCTTTGGCGCCAGCAGATAGGGACCGTTCTGGAAGGCGGGACTTTCGGCAGCGAAGGAAACCGGTGCCATGGTTGCCAACAGTACGGCGGACAGCATCAGTGAGCAGATGCGTTTTAGTAGTTTTCTCATACTTTTCTCAGACTCCTTTCATGATTGTGGGCGTTGGGCAGGCGCACTCCTCCTTCTTTTTGGTTTTATGGTTCACCGCGTACTTCGTGTAAGAAGGTGTCGACCAGACGGGAACGGTTGCGACCGGCCCATTCCAGGTCGTAGGCGATGAGATTCATGTCCTGAAGCGCGGGCAGGCCGTCCGCGGCACGCGCCATGCTGTTGGCGGGCAGACGGCAGCTTTTGGCTTCGATGTAGCATTCCTGACCACGCGGCGAGGTCATCCAGTTGATGAACTGCCGTGCGTTCTGCTGTTCCTCGCGCGGACCACCGCGGATCAGTGCACATGCGCCGATTTCGTATCCGGTGCCGTCTTCCGGGATGTGAAGCGAGACCGGATAGCCATCTAACATGGCACGCCGTCCGTCGTGATAGAAGACTACACCGACGGCATAGTCGCCGGTTTTGACCAGATCGACCGATTGAGTACTGGCTTTGGTGTACTGGCCGATATTCTGGTCGAGTGCACGCAGATAGTCCCATGCAGCGGTTTCACCGCGCAGTTGAACTAGGGTTGCAAGTATGGTGTATGCCGTACCAGAAGTTTCCGGAGAGGTCAGCACCACTTGACCAGCAAGCGCAGGGGAAAGCAGATCACCCCAGCACTGAGGCAGCGGGGTGCCGGTCTGCGCAAACCAATCTTCATTGCAGACAAAGCAGATTGCGCCGATGTAAATGGGATTCCAGACCCCGTATACATCCAGATAAGCCTCGGGAACGTCAGTCAATTCGGCACTCTGATAGGGTTCCAACAGACCATCCTTGCGCATCTGCACATAGTTATCAGCCGAACCGCCCAGAAGGACCGATGCTTTGGGCGCATCCTGTTCGGCGGTCAGCCGTGCGGCGGTTTCGCCGGCAGAGACATAGATGCACTCGACGTCGATTCCAGTGTCCTTGTGAAAGGCGCTGCAATAGAGCGAGGTCTCGCTTTCGGGAAGCGGACTATATATGGTCAGACTCCCCGGATCGGAAGCGGGCTCGGTGACCTGTACCTGCGGCTTGATCTGTGACGCAGGCACAGCAGTCTGCGTATGTGCTGAGCAGCCCGCCAGCGCAAGCAGCGCGAGCACACCGAGCAAAATCCCTTGTTTTTTCATGTTACACCATCCATTCCAGCGACCAAACGGCGGGCAGGAACTGACTGCCCTTATACTATAACAGACTCTGTACGGGACAGGATACCGAGCGGCATCCGATAAAAATTTCCCACCAGAGTCTGTATGCATCCAAGGTTCAAATTTTTACGAGAAAATCGTGTAAGTTTTTTCAGTTGACACGGCTGCGATATTCGCGCGGGGATACGCCGACGTGTTTTTTGAAGAGATAGCTGAAGTAGTGCGGTTCCTGATAGCCAACGTCGAAGGCGATGTCGCTCATCCGGGCATCACTGTTTGTCAGAAGTTCTTTGGCAGCTTCCAGTCGTACTTCGGTTAGGTATTCCACGAATGTTTGACCAGTTTCCTGAGAAAAGATCGTGGAAAAGTGATTGGGACTGAAGCCTACCTCGGCGGCGACCATGTGCAGGGACAGACTGCTATCGGCATAGTTTGCACGGATAAACGCCTTGGCACGCCCGATCTCCGCACTGTACCGCACATTTTGATGCCGGTAACACAGACTGGTTAGATGGGTGAGCACCTCGGTGGCGTACGCTTTGGCACCTTCGAGCGTGGCGGCCTGGGTAAGCACAGCCTGCGGGTCGTCGGGCGGCGCGATGCTGTCCGGCTGCACTTCAGATGCCAGCCGCGAGGCCGTGACCAGCAGATCCATGAGCAGATAATAGCGATAGAGTACGCTTTGCACATCCTGCGCGGAAGTGCTGCCAAAATACCCATCCACAATTTGTGGAACATCCTCGGGAGCAGCGTGGCGCAGCTTATCAGCCAGGGAACCTCCTTGGGTAAAGGTGAACCCGCTTGCTGGCGATGCGGCAAAGTCGGTACTGCCAAAAACGCCAGTTTCGGCACAGGCTGCGGCTTGCAGCATGGTTTTTTGTGCGGTACGGTAGGAGTCCGGCAGTGCGGACAGGCGGGAGACCGGCAGACCGATGGCTGTCAGGGTGTCCCAGCCGAGAAATTGACGGATTTCGTGCCGGAGGTTTTGACAGGTTTCGTATGCGCGTTCGCGCACGGCCTCTTCACTGTCACCGAGCAACAACAGCATAAGCCGCGTACTGCCACGGAAGAAGCAGACTTCCTCGGTACGCCCTTCAAAAGCACGGGACACCAATGCTTGCGTTTGGGTGTACGCCTCACGGCTGTCGGGCAGGCGCATCATGCACACGAGATACTGCCGTGCGGTCAGGGATACGCCCCAGCGCGTGCTCTGTTCGATGGCTTGCGCGGTGGATATGCTGCCTGAGAGCAGCGCATTGAAAAAGTGTTCCCGCAGCGCGTCCTCTTCCTGTTCGCTCCGGCTGCGCTGGGCGGCACGCAAGTATTGCTGCTGTTCCTGCTCGATGCGTGACGCGACTTCTTCTAATGTTGCGGTCAGCTGGGTGGAGTCGATGGGTTTGAGCAGATATGCGTCGGCATGCAGTGAGACCGCTTGCTGCGCATACTCGAACTCATCGTGTCCGCTGAGGAAGACAATCCGCATCCACGGCATAGCACGGCGCACTATGCGCGCCAGTTCCAGACCATCCATAAAGGGCATGCGGATATCGGTGATCAGGATATCCGGCTTCATTTCCATAATCATAGGCAGCGCCATCTCTCCGTCGGGGGCTTCGCCTGCAAATAGGAATCGACCATTTCCTTTCTCAATGCAATTTCGGATGCCGTCGCGGATAATGTCTTCATCATCCGCGATAAAAACTCGCATCATAACCGTTCCTCCTCATGTATATAAGGCAAACGGAAGCTGACCCGCGTGCCTTTCTGATATTCACTCTCTACGGTCAGCGTGCAGCCGCAGTACAGCCGCAGACGCTCGGCGACATTGCGCATGCCGTATCCGCCCGAACCATCCCCGTCGGGCAGGGTGGAATCATATAAGGACTGACGTACAGCGGCCAGACGCTCGGGTGTCATGCCCAGACCGTTGTCCTCGACTGCGAAATACATGCTATCTCCTTCGCGTCGCCCGGTCACCGTGATCTGCCCACGGCCGCGCTTGCGCTTGATGCCGTGGTAAATGGCATTTTCGACCAGCGGCTGTAAGATGATTTTGAGAATGCGCTGTTTTTTGAGCGCGGGATCGATGTCGATGGCATAGCGCATGATGCTGCCGTACCGTACCGATTGAATCTGTAAGTAGTTTGCAACATGCTGCTCTTCCTTTTCGACCGTAATGAAGTCAGCGCCGCGGCTGAGCGATATGCGCAGAAAACCAGTGAAGGCCATGGTCATCTCGACGACCTCCTGGTTGCGGCCTTCTTCGGCTAGCCAGACGATAGTTTCCAACGTGTTATACATAAAATGTGGGGTGATCTGTGCCTGTAATGCGCGCAGTTCGGCCTTTTTAAGCGTTTTTTCCTGTTCAACCCGTTCTTGGATGAGAGAACCAATTTGCGCAGCCATGATGTTGAGATCTTGCGTCAGACGACACAGCTCGTCGATCTCTGCCGGCGGGACGCGGACGGACAGATCGCCCTCAGCGATGCGCGTCGCCATCTGCTCCAACCGGAGGATAGAGTTATGGATGGAACGGTCGGCTGCCCGCGAGGCGCGCAGCGATGAGCGCAGAATACCGCCTGCGAGCACAATCAGAATCAGTCCGGAAGCCCAAAGGCCGTTTTGAATGCGCGTGTTCAGCTCACCCATCCGTGCGATCTGGTTTTCAATGTAGCGATCGATCATACTGTCGGTCAGATTGGCGACACTGTGGATCTCACGATAGAGCGACTCGTTACGGCTGACCGCAGCACCGTTGGCCATCTGCTGTTCAAGCTGATCAACATAGCTGTTGATGGTACTTACGGCACGCAGGGCCGCATTCAGATATTGCGCCTCACTGTCATCGGCGTGCGTGAGGATATTTTGCAGCTGGGATTGCGTCTGTTCAAGCAGAATGCGCTGCTGACCCTCGTCAAAGGAGATACGGCCGGATACTACACGCCAGATTTCATCAGGTAATTGTTGGGCAATAATGCCGCGCAGAGCAGAGGCGGAGGTCGTGTCGGCGATGACAGCATCGTAGCGCTGAGTCAGCGCGATGAGCAGGCCGCCAAGCAGTAAAATCGGGATGCACATACCGGCGATGATGCGCACAAAGGCCTGTCGAAGCAGAGAGTGAATGTTGTGCGGGGCGTTAGTTTGCTTCATACTCAGCCCCTCCTTCCAGCACGCGACAGGATGCAAAGACGGCTGCGGTGTCTTGCGGCGGCTGCAATGCTTGCTGCGCGGCCAAGACAGTTAAATCGGCCAGTTCAACATCATCGAGTGCACCAATCACTTGCACTGCGCCGGCATCGAATCGCTGCATCAGTTTAGTGCCGCCGCCAAACGCGCAGATGTAGATATCCCGTCCGGGGACGCGGCCGTGTTCACGTAGGTAATCAATGGCGCCGAGTGCCATCGCGTCGTTGTGCGCGAAAATATAGCCAATCTCATCCAGATGATCGTCAAGCTCTTCCAGAATTTCATACCCGCGTGAACGCATGCCATCTCCACACAAGCTGTAAGTTACGTCGAGTCCTTCATGCGAGAAAGCATCTCGACATCCGCGTGCGATCTCGCGAGCATCCGAGGCGTTGAGTGTGCCGTAAAGCTCCAAAATACCGCGCTGAGCGGGCTGCTGCTGTAAGAGCGTGCGCGCCGACTGCTCGGCAAGCATCGTGTAATCGAAACCGACATAGCGGATGGGCGGTGTATTTGCAGTCTGGCGCACCGACTTGTCCACCGCGATCAGTGGAACCGAGGCATCCTGTGCTTCGCGCAACACACTGTCCCAACCACTTTCCACAATGGGCGTAAAGACGATCACATCTGCCTGATAGACGATCAGTGCGCGAATGGCCTCAATCTGTGCTTCCTGAGTACGTTCAACCGGCATGGACAGCACTTCAAAGCCGCTTTGTTCGGCAGTTTGTTCCAGAATTTGCACTTGGCTTTCTCGACGGTCATCTTCAGCTGCAGTTGATACAATGCCCATGACGGGAGATTGAGATACAGCTTGTTCGGGGTGAAAATACACCGCCAGCATCACCAGTATCGCAGACAGCATGACTGCCGTCGCGGCTTTCCAGATTGTCATATCTCCCACCATCCTTTGCTGTTAAGTTTAACATATTTCATGGCTATATGCCAGATGAGACATTACGAGTTGATTTTTGCTTAGAAGTACATGAATAATTGCCTGATATTATCCCTAATGCTCCGGAGTATCAAGTTGCATCACCGGAATTTGAATATCCCCCATAGAAATGGTATACTGTTTTTGACACAATTTTACGTTCCAGAAACGGGGGACACGAAAAAAGCACGAATGGCAGAACGCAACACAAGCGATATTGGCTTTGAAAAACAGATTTGGGATGCGGCGTGTGTGCTGCGCGATAATATTGATGCGTCCGAGTACAAGTCGGTTGTGCTTGGCCTGATTTTCTTATCAGTCGCTGGTAAAAATCTGCACAGCACTACAGTGTGATATTGGGAGATATTATGGAAGTCGTTCTGGTTGAGGGAGGCGAGTCATGTGATTCACAATGAAAATTCCAGAGTTAAAATTCCCGCATTGGTTCATTTAACCCGTTTGGGATACAAGTATATTAAGCAAAAGGATTATTCCGGAGCATACTGCCCCAAAACAAATATATTCAAAGGAATTTTGCGTGACAGTATTAATCGGCTGAATGGTACTTCATTGACTGAAATAGAGGTGGATTCGCTGGTTGAAGAATTAGCGATCAAACTTAATACAGATGATTTAGGCCGTACATTTTATAAAATCCTCCTCAATGGATTCAATGGTCTAAAGCTGGTTGACCTGGAGGATGAATCCAAAAATTTATATCATGTAGTGACAGAATTGACTTATCAAAATGGTGAAGATGAGTTTCGTCCGGATATTACATTGCTGATCAACGGTCTTCCATTGGCATTTATTGAAGTAAAGAAACCAAACAACCGGGACGGTATCATTGCAGAGCATACACGAATGAACAAGCGGTTTGCAAAAAAGGTGTTCCGTCGGTTTGCCAACATCACACAAATCATGGT